>SAMEA3663112__coassemble_40_pt1 | contig 55690 bp, 43 predicted proteins | sample SAMEA3663112__metabat2_low_PE_006 | metagenome-assembled genome bin SAMEA3663112 (sample SAMEA3663112) | pig gut metagenome | biome: pig gut; feature: pig-associated habitat; material: faeces | place: Denmark | collected 2012
AAACCAATGGCCTGGCAGACAGGCTGAAAGGATTTACCGGAGTAAGAACAAGAGCCCTCAGGGTAGGCTCAACAATTGGACCACCAGCCGCAGCAGAATAAGCCGTGGAACCGGTAGGAGTTGAAACTATAAGACCGTTGGTCTTGAAAGGCCCCAAAAGTGCATGATTGTATGCAACACTCAAATTAACAAGTCTTGCATGAGGCGTAGATGAAATAACGCAATCATTCATGCTGGAACATGTAAAGACAGTCTTTCCGCCCCGAACAACTTCACAGTCAACAAGAACCCTGTCACTCAAGAATGCTGATTCATTCAAAAAAGATTCAAGTTCACCTTTCCAGTTTTCCGGATCAACAGAAGCAAGAAAACCAAATTCTCCCAAATTGACTGGAAACACGGGAATATTCAATGGAGCACAACTCCTGCATGCATACAATACTGTTCCATCACCACCGAGCGTTATGACAAAATCACACTTAGAAAAATCAACTTTCATGTCATGACAAGACGGATCACGGCCATTATAAAAAAAGGAATCACATTCTATGCTTTTCCCGGAAAGATACTCAGAAATCTCAGCGGCTTTTGACTGTGCTTCAGGCTTAAGAGAATTGGCAACAATTAGGCATCTTTTCATATAGACAAGGACACTCCCCTATGGCAAGGAACAAAGAATCTTAACAATAAGAGAAGCTTCCTTTTGTCCAAGACGCGGATAAAGAGGAAATGCGGCACATCTGAGAAGAAGTGAGTTTGCACAGATGCATTTTGACGAATACTCCTCCTGCCTCATTGCAATAACTGAATTTTCATATGCAGGTCTTACTTCAACACCCTTTTTCTGCGCATAGGCCTTTACATTCTTGAAGCCTGAATTCAAAACCAGCGGGAAGGTATAGATTGTGGAAAGTGATCCCTGCGGGCGAAGATATGTCTTGTGACGGCCAGACATAATTGCACGACTAAACAATGCATAGAAATCCTTTCGAGTTTTTTCATTTCTCTTGAATTCCTTAAACTCAACATAGGCAAGAGCAGCATTCATGTCTGGAATAATATCTGTGGATGGAGCCTCTTCAGCAAGATGCTTCAAAACAGTCCATTCCTTTCTCTGAGGAGCAAACAGCAATGCTCCACCACCGGCAGTAATTATGTCCCTGTCTTCCATGGAAAGAATTGAGAACACACCGTACATTCCAGCCCTTTTTCCAAGAACTTCTTCTTCCTGGGCAGGAGTTTCACCATCCTGTGCAGGAACTTTTTTCTGCTGTTTTTTTGCAAGTTCTTCTGCTTCTTGAGGTTCCAGGGGATATGACGACAAAGCAGACTGAGAAACATCCTCAATAAGAGGAATGCCCAGTTCAAGGAATTTCTTAATGTCAGGCAATATACCCATTGATTCATTGAAAATAATGAGACGGCCGCCTTCCTTGACAAGCTGCTCAACAGCCTCAAATGTCATGAGCCCTGTTTCTTCGTTAACATCTGCAACCAAAGGCTTGTAACCAAGTTTTTCAATTGTGAGAATCTGATATGCGGGAGCAAGGGCACTGAGAATAATTCCACTTTCCTTTGGAAGATCCAGGGCCTTAAATGCATACTCAAGTGCAATGGCCGGACTGCGGAATGCAACTGCACCATCAAAACCAATAAGTTCCTTTGCAGTCTGAACAAGCTTTTCGTTCATTTCTCCAGGTCCGATTTTCTCATCAACCATGCAGGTAAGAACGGCTTCCATTTCCTTTCGGCGAATTGTCGCACTATATGTCTGTATCATTTTTGTTCCCTTTTTAAAATAATCCTGAAATATCCACAAAGACATTTCAGGACATATATGAATTTTAATTGATTTGTAACAGTTTATTTCTCATTTTCTCATAATTAAGTCATGAGGTTTCAGAACAAATTATGCGTCTGGATCAAGAATCTTCTGGAGTTCCTTTGCACTGAACAGACGGCGAGTATCCAAAATAATGAGATAGTTGTCGTTCTGTCTTACAACACCCTGAATGTATTCAGTTCCGATTCCAGCAAGCATCTGTGGAGGAGGCTTAACCTCATCACGATTGACTGGAACTACGCGCTCAATCCGGTCAATAATAATTCCAATCTTATTGCCTTCAATATCAAGAATAATAAATCCGCCTTCGTCTTCACTCATTCCATCATCATCAGACTGAACTTCCATCTTCTTTATATAAAAGCGCTTGTGAAGGTTAATAATAGGAATAACCTCTCCACGAAGATTGATAATACCTTCTACATAGAACGGTGCATTTGGAATCAAGCGGACAGCCTGAATCTTTACGATTTCCTTGACATCCATGATATCAACACCGTAGAGTTCAGATCCAAGCTGGAAGGTTACCAGCTGAAATGATTCATCAGTTTCTGCCATATTTCACCTCATTTATGAAAAATACTGCTTGTTCCCATTATAAAGCAATAAATGCGACTAGTCTACAATAAAAAGTGTCAAAACCATTACTTGAGACCCGGGAAAATATTTCTTCAAAACTGAGGAACACCTTTCCATAGTGGCTCCAGTAGTAAAAATATCATCTACAAGAAGAAAATTCCTGTTTTCAAGCCCCGTTTCAGACAATTTTCTGCCTGAAGCTGACAAAACATAGGGATTCCTTCCTTTTTCAAGCCTTTTTGTGCGTTCAAGTTTCTTTTGCTGCTGGCCTGAAGTTCTTTCCAGAAGCTTGTAAACCCTGATGCCAGATATAACTGACAAAACTGAACAAAGTTCATCTACCTGGTCCCACCCTTTCATGCGGATTTTGCCAGGTCTTGGCGGTACCGGTACAATTTTCCAGTTTTCAAGGCTGCTTTTTCCCAAAACAGACCTTATCTTTATAAGACAAGCCTTTGCAAAGATCAGCGAAAGAGATCTTTCATCCTGTGATTTCCACGAGAAAAGAAGATTCTTGTACCACAATCTGTATGGCATTATGGAATGCACACAATCCGCGCTCACTATTACCCTTTCGCTCCTGCAGGATGTGCAAATTCTGTCCTCACTTATAAGAAATCTTGAACAGATTTCACACCTTCTGCTTTTTCGTGGAACAATCCTGAAAATGTACTTGAAAACACATGACATACATATAACAGATAGAAAGGATTTTTTTCCGCAGGAGATGCATTTTTGAGCAGAAAAACACCAGTTAAGGAGAACACCAAACTTTTGCCTGATATTTTGTTTAATTACACATGTTTTCAAGTACACATAAATAGTGTATCCGTCAAAAAAGCAAAATGACAAAAATCAGGAAAAAATTTTATAAACATTACTTCCCGTATTTTTTTGATTTTTTGCCAGTATCCGTGAAGAGAATATAGCTTTTACCTGCCGGAAAGAGATTTTTTCCATCGGGAAAGGGACTGAAGTGCCTCAATTGGAGTCATGTTGTCTGTATCACAGGAAAGAATTTCATTCAAAATCAGCTCCTCATCACTAAAAAGAGCTCCGGTGAAAGATGGCCTGGAAGATTTATTTGACCTAACCTCTATTGGATCAATGGAAACCTGGATATGACTGCGACTTGCCTCACCCTGGATTTTTTCAAGAATCTCCTCAGACCTTCTCAAAACCTGATCCGGAATTCCTGCAAGACTTGCAACATGAATACCATAACTGTTTTCACTGGCACCTGAAACAACTTTTCTGAGAAACACAATATTTTTCCCATTTTGTGACACAGCCATGCACAAAAGCTTAAGGGAAGGATGATCCATTCTGGTAAGTTCATGATAGTGAGTAGCAAACAGAGTCTTGCATTTTATGGCATTCAAAAGATACTCACTGACAGCCCAGGCAATAGAAAGACCATCCTCAGTGCTTGTGCCTCGCCCAACTTCATCCATTATGACAAGGGATTTCCTTGTTGCCGAACGAAGTATTCTGGCAGTTTCAGTCATTTCAACAAGAAAAGTTGACTCACCCCGGGCAAGATTATCGGAAGCCCCCACACGGCAGAAAATTCTGTCAACAAGGCCAAGTCGGGCACTGGAGCAAGGAACAAAGGAACCTGTCTGTGCCAGAAGAGAAATCAATGCATTCTGCCTTAGGAAGGTACTCTTTCCTGCCATATTTGGTCCAGTAATAAGGGCAAAGCTCTGGGCATCAGAATCCTGACCACAAAGAATAAGATCATTTGGAACAAATTCCCCGGAAGGAAGATGATTTTCAACAACCGGATGCCTTGCACCCTCAACTTGAAAAATCTCAGATTCTTCCATCTCAGGACAAACCCAGGAATGAACCAGGGCAGCATTTGCAAAAGAAGCCACGACATCAGCATATGCAATCTCCATGGCTATTTCCTGCAGGTAAGATACATATTTCTTTAGCTCATTTCTGATTTCAAGGAAAAGACTATGCTCCAGCTCAACAATTCGGGACGAGGACTCATTGAGCTTTGACTCAAGTTCCTGCAGCTTTTCTGTTGTATATCTGTCAGCATTTACAAGAGAACGTCGGATAATAAAATGGCTAGGCACCTTATCAAGCTTACCCCTTGTGACCTCAATAAAGTATCCCATGTTGCCGGAATTCTTGATTTTAAGATTTGCAATTCCAGTCTTTGATTTTTCTTCCTCAAGATAATCATCAAGAATCTGAGAAAAATTCTTCTGAATATTCCTCCAGTTATCCAGATCCTCAGACCAGTTTTCCCTGATTATTCTGCCCTCGTTAAAAACAGTTGAAGGGTCATCACAAATGGAATGCTGAATCAAATCAATGATTTTATCGGCATCTTCCATATTAACTGAGGAAAAGGAATGACCATCCAGAACAGCCAGGACTTTCTTCCACATTGCAAGACTCTGCCTCAAAGCCTGCAAATCCTTTGCGTGGGCCTTGTCCAAAGAAATTCTTCCAGCAAGCCGCTCAATGTCCAGAATTCCGGAAAGATCATCGCGGACTTTTTTTAGCAATGCCCTGTCATTGAAGAAAAAACACACACGGGACTGACGTTCACGAATCCTGGCAAGATCAGTCAGAGGGAAGGAAAGCCATGACCGCAGGAGCCTGTACCCCATTGAAGTACTGGTATAGTTGACACATTCAAGAAGTGAAAAGGATGGTTTTCCATCACGCAGATTATACAGGATTTCCAGATTTCTTCTTGAAGAATCATCCATTATGACATACTGATTTTCTGAATAAACGGAAATACTGCGGATATGTGGAACTGATGTGTTTGTATTTTTTTCAAGATAATCAAGAAGGAATCCTGCAGGAGGAACCTCCGGAGAATTGACATCAAGGGAAAATGACTTAAGATTTGCAGTTTTGAATTGCCTTACAAGGCGATCATAGCATGTCTGGGAATTGAAATTCCAATCCTGATACCAGGAAACCGCAATTCCCCCAAGAATTTCAAGGCACGAATTAACATCCCCATTGTTTCTGAGACTTTCCGGGAGAATCAGCTCCCTTGGATTTGCCCGTCCAAGTTCCTTGGAAAGATTTTCAGCAAGGGATGAGCATGGAAAACTTGTTGCACGGAATTCACCTGTGGTAACATCCACATAGGCAAATCCCACATTATCTTTCAAGACATAAGCGCATGCAAGAAAATTCGCACTTCCTCCGTCAAGATACTCGCTTTCCAATGCAGTACCCGGAGTAATTACCTCAACAACCTTACGCTCCGTGAGTCCCTTTTTGGCTATTTCACCAATCTGCTCAGCTATGGCAATTTTCTTACCAAGCCTCAGCAATCTGGCAATATAAACTTTAGCAGCATGATATGGAATTCCGCACATGGGAGAATCCGCGCGGTGTGTGAGAGTCAGGTTCAAGAGCCTGGAAACCTCTACAGCATCCTCATTGAACATCTCATAAAAATCACCAAGCCTGAAAAAGAGAACTTCATCAGGATGTTCCCTCTTTAAGCCCGAGTACTGAGAAAGAAGTGGAGTTTCTGCAGACATAAATCAGTTTCTGATACCGAGTTCAGAAATAACGTCTTCAGTAAGATCAACAGATGGACTGTACCACAAAACAGCATTGGCATCCTGAAGACTCAAAACCATGCTGTATCCACCAGACTCAGCAACATGAGCAAGTGTTTCATAAAGTTTCTTGTAGAAAGAATTATTCTTTCTGAGGTTTTCCTTTATTGATTCAAGTTCTGCATTCTTTGCAGCTGTATATTCTGTAAGATATTCCTTCTTCTTTGTAATCTGCTGCTCAATCTTTACGGCTTCGGTATCCTTTCCTTCTTTCCTGAACTTAACCTTCTGTTCATTGAGCTTCTTGATTTCATTAGTCAGGGAATCAATTTCCTTTGTAAACTGAGCTTTCTTTGCTTCATAGTTTCTTACAGGTTCTGAATTGGCAAAATAAGCCTTGTAAACCTTATCTGTATCTACAACACCAAATTTAGTAATCTGCTGAGCAAAAAGACTTGCTGTGCTTGATGCAAGAACAAGTACACAAACTGTAATCAACTTGAAAATACGCTTCATCGTTATACCTCTATTTGACTTAAACTGAGTGAACTGAATCAATCAATTCAAGAAAGTTAAAAAATTATAAACAAAATCTCCAAAATGTGCAAATACAAAGCCACTAAATTGCAAAAACTAGCGGTTTGTCAGGTTAAATGAAAGAACAAAGTGCCAGTTATCACGCATTCTGTTATCACCGTTTCCATCCTCATCAACAAACACAATTCTTCCATCTTTGTATTTGAATGTGTTTGCAAAAATAAGCCTGAGGGGGAACTGCTGCATTGAGAATCTCAGGGAAGGACCAAAACTGAAATACCAGTCTTCCTTGTTAAGTCCACCAAAGAAATCTCCTGCAGTATCCGAAATTGCACATGCATCAAACCATCCGTCAAGAGAAAGGATTCCAGGAATTACAGGCATGCGAAGCTCAAGAGTATTGTTCCATAAAGCCTGTCCACGTCCTTCATCCTTATTGTATATTGTCCAGCCACGACCGTAGAATCTTCCGTCAATATAAAGCTGATTGTTTCTCTTGATTGATGTATCAGCAGTAGGAAGCTGGAGAGAAAGGCCTGAATAACCCATGAGAACAAGTCTTAGACTCCAGTTTTCTGTGATTGGCTGATTTACGAGAGTAAAATATTTTTCAAGTTTAGTATCAGTGCGCAGATAGAATTCTGTTTCACCCCAGTTTGGAGCAAATGAGAAAACACCTTCCTTCATGAGACCATACCAGGCAAGTCTCTGGCTTGCAAACCAACCTGAAGAAGGATCATAACTTATGTTTCTTCCATCCATTGAGAATGATGTCCAGATGGAATTCTTTGGTTCCCAGTTGTCATGATAATGTGTGATTGATGAATCATTTGGAACAAAGTAATCATCATCATATATGTTATTAATTATGCTTGTTGAGACACCTGCAGAAAGAGTAAGGATTGCAAAATCAGGAACCCATCGGCGGCCTACAGATGCACCAAGAGAAAATTCATGCTGGCCATATTCCATGTAATAGTGATCGTCATCAAGGTCACCTGATGGAAGGATTTTGTTTCTGAGGGCATAGTTTCTTGAATGAGTGTATCCGATGGAAAAATTGGTGCTTATTGGCATGTCCCACAGCCAGTTCTGACCATAGCCGAATGAAACGCTTTGTTCTGATGTTGACAATGAGGTACTTGCAGAAAGGCTCTTACCCTCTCCAAAAAGATTTGATTCTGCCAGTTTTGCAAAAATAGCAACAGGGAAATCTGAAGGATCACTTACACCGCTGAATGTGAATCCAAAGTCAAGGGATGTTGTGCTTTGCTCTTCAACAGTAAATACGATGTCAACAAGGTTTTCTTCCGATCCCTGCACAACCTCTGGATTTACGGCTGAGAAGAACTGAAGATTGTAGAGATTTCGGAGTCCGTTTCCAATCTTTGCATTGGAGAAAATATCACCTTCAACAATTGGAATTTCACGGGTAATTACAAAATCCTTTGTTTTCTCATTTCCCTTAATGATAATCTTTTCAACATGGCTTCTTGCATTTTCCTGGATATTCATTGTATAGGAAACAACAAGATTTTCCGTGTCCTTGTGAGTTTCAATTCCAAACCTGTTTGATGTATATCCGTTTTCATAGTAAAGATTCTGGATAATGCTTCTGGTTTCAAGGAATTTTGACTCGTTATATGTGGAACCCGGCTTTAAGCGCAGATATGACAAAAGTTCTTCAGTAGTGAATACCTTGTTTCCGTTGAAATCAAGACCACCAAATGTATACTGGTTTCCTTCAGAAATCTCGAATGTTATGGTAAGCTCGTTTCTTCTTTTTTCTTCATTAAAAACAGAATCCTGCTTTACGTTGAGAACCCTGGCATCCACATAGCCGCGGTCCCTGTAATATGCAACAATAACCTGAGAATCCTTTGAAATGGATGATTCCTGGAAAGATCCCTTATTGAACAGACTTACTTCCCTGATGGAAATCTTTCCCTTGAGGGTCTTTGCAGATACAATTCTGTTTCCCTCAAAATTAACGGATTTTACGACAGTCTGCTTTCCCTCTGAAATTTCAAACTTTACAACAACACCATCATCATTGGTTTCGCTGGAAACTGAAACAGTTGCTGCAGTATAACCCTTTTCAAGATAATAGTTTCTCAAGGCCCTTTCATCGAGAAGCATTTTATTTTCTATGAATATATCCTGTTCCTTGATTGAAATCTTGGACTTGAGGTCAGAAGAATGAATCTGACGGTTTCCGACAAAGACTACCTTAGTAACAACTGCCTTCTCATGAACACTAAGAATAATATTGACAGTCTTGCCGTCATCATTATTCTTTGCGGCACGAATCTCAACATCATCAAAATAATCAAGGGAATAAATTCTGTCATACAAGTCACCAATAAGCTCATCTGTAAAAGATTTTCCAATATAGCTGGATGTAACTCCATCAAGATCAGAACTCTTTACTGTCTTTAGGTTTTCAAAAACAACATTCTTGATCTGTTTGTGATAGTACCATGCATCCTGGGCAACAGATGGCAAAAGCACAGAAAAGGAAAGCATAATAATAGAAAACAATAATTTTTTAAGCATAATAACCTACCATATTGAAATCAGAACGACAGACGCCAGGACAGAGTAACGGACGTAGACTGAGCCCACGACTGCTGAAGTTCCGACAAATCTGGAGCAAAAGACCATCGAATGTCTGCAAAAGGAGCCGTAAGTTCAAGACCTATGACAGGATGGAACACAAGTCCACTTCCTGCATTTCCGTCTGAACCGGCACGATTCTTGTCATAGGTCCAGTACATGAGAGCATCAGCATAAATATCGCTTCCGAAATACTTACCCATATAAACAGTTGTATTATCAAACAGGTTACCAACAACAGAACTATTTCTGTTATCCTTACCTCTTTCAAATCCCTGCATAATGGAATTCTGCAAAATTGTCGTACGAACTGAAAATATATCAAAATTACACAAATCACGCAATCCATTCTCAACCTTGCGCAAAAGTGTAACCTGAACACCATAGTCAACGCCGGCAGCAAGGAAATTTCCCACGGATTTTGAGTCACCCTTAAGAATCTGACCCAAAAGTTCCATGATTTCAGCCTCTGATTTTACAGGAATTGAAGAAAGAGTTGCATTAAATGTGGAAACCCGCTGTTTTATTGCAGAAAGCACGATTGTAACGTTCTCACCATCACTGTCTCTTTCTCGAGTTTCAGCCCGAACAGTAATAATGGGGTCAAATTTATTCTGGGACTCATTCAGGATAAGGCGACCTTCCTTGAGATAGAAGTTGCGGCTTAAATATGAAATTTCTCCACCCCTGAGAACAATGTCGCCGTTTATGTTCCATTGGCCGGATGAAGTGTCAACATTTACCGAAATCGGAGTAGATGGAGCAATAAGGGCACGCATGAGAGGATTAATAATGACATGGACTCTCTTGTCTACAAAAACATCAAGGTCAATGACATAATCCATATATGAATTCTTGTCCGAGTTTTTATCTTCACTTTCATCTTTTTTTGATCCAGTGTTAAAATTCATTATTATGTCAGAATTCTTAAGTCCAACAGATCCCTTCAAGGTAGTGACACCATTTTCAATAATCAGGTTTGCATCAATGCTTGTTTTTCCCTTGACCTCAAAGTTTCCGAATTTTGCATTAACCGGAAGATCCCTGTTGGCAAGAGTCTGCATTGAAAGCTGAATTGAAGACAAAGACCATCTGTCCAGATAAATATTTGCACCAACACTTGCAACACCAGTCTTGATGGTAAAAAGGGTTTCCGGAATTGAAATTTCTTCCTGGCTGAATTCAATTGGTACTTCAGATGAAACAAAATGATCCGGAATAAAACTTGGAAGGTTAAAATCAGCATCATAGACACGAAGCCGTCCATCCAGATCAGGATCGGTAACAAATCCCTTGAGAGTAAGATTTCCTTCAATGACTCCTGAATAAAATGAAAACAAATCAGAATTCAAAAGCGGTGCAATGGTTTTCACATCACAGTGAAAATCTTCAATATCAAGGTTCATTTCCTGCTTTCTGATATATCCATTGATGTCAAAATGAATGCTCTTGTCCTGAGCAATGGCAAGATGAAGATTTCCGTCCTCAGAGTAATCTCCATACAAACCAATGGATGAGTCAGACATAATGTCAGAGTGTCCCGGTGACTTAATGAAAGTTATGGACTTTGGAGTGAAATTTTCAAAGAAGTTTCCTGTTGCAGAATTGCACCTGAATTCAACGGAATACATTTCAGGGAAAAGAGAAGTCTTTTTTTGTTCCATGGAAAGATTCTGAAGATTGAGAATAATTCTTGAATCAGCAAATTTTGTTCCAAAGGCAAGATGGGCATCAAAACCTGCAGAACCAGAAAATTCTTCAAAATTGATTTTTGAAGTGCAATTTGAAATACTGAACTTATTCCATCTGGCATCAAGATGTTCAACAGTGAGAATGTTTTCAATAAAAGAAGCTGTAGCCGATGCATGAAGAACGCTTCCTCCGATTCCGACCGCACCATTTCTAAGACCAAGGGAAAGATAGGGATTTTCAACAGTTCCAGTTGCATTTATGTCAAATGACAGGCTGTTGTTTGCATTCTGTCCAACGAGGATTCTGTTTACCGGATAATTGTCAACATTTACCTGAGCCTGGAAATAGAAATCCTTCCTGAAATTTTCACCGTTGAGGGCAAGCTTGAGAGGATTATTGACTTCTGCCTTCATGTGGATATTTTCTTTTTCATTATCTGAAACCATGTTGAGTTCAAGACTTGCGCTTTCAAGAATGGAGTCATTTACATTCCAGAAAACAATTGCATTTCCAGAGTTTCTCGAAAAATTATCCTGATACAGAAGTTCAGATGAAACAAAGCTCTTCTGATCAACAACACCAGTCATGTTAAAGTGCGGCTTCGTCCTGAAATTTCCGGTAATCTCATAGAAATCAAATTTGTTTATGTACACATTAAAATCATCAAGACTTGAATATACATAGTCAGAAGAACAGGAAAGAGAGAATGTATACTTTGATAGAGTCAGGGGGAAATTCTCAATGCTTGCCGAACCCGTTATTTTATCAGGATCAAATTTTGCATATAATTCAAGACCATAGCTTCCGTTTACATACAGATTGTCGCCGATAACATAGTTTCCCGTGATTTCATAGGGAATTGAATTGAATGAAAAATCCAGTGCAAATGTCATCTGCTTGTCTTTCGAAGAATAGTCATACTCACCAGATCCGTAGAAACTGTTGGAGCCGTAGATTAAATCAATCTGGCTCACACTTACCGAGGCATTGTTTCCATCAAATGAAAGGAACAGCACCTGCTTGTCTGCCTGGGTATTTGCTATAAGGACAGACGGAGAATTGTATGTATAGTTCTTGAAATCCGAAGAAATGAAAACCTCGAAAGTCGTAATGTAAGGCTTGAACTTTTTAGACAGTTTTCCGAAAGTTTGTTTTTTTTCAGAATCAGCAAAAAATGATGTCACATAAAGAGCCGAGTCCACGAACTCATTGCTTAGGGATGCATTTACCTGAAGATATTTTTTTGCACCCAGAGTAATGCTTCCGGTTGCCTCAATTTTTCCAGGAACATCAAATTCAGAATGGGTATAGTCCAGTGTCTCAACAGAAAAATCAATTGATCGCCTGGAAATATTTGCGTAAGTCTGAAAGGCTGTAAGTGTATGCCCCTCAAGATTAACACCTGGAGAAACAACCATGAACCCGCGATTCATTGGCTCAATGAAAAAATCCCCGGAAAGAACCTTGTCATTTCTCGGATACAGGAAATAATCAATGCTAAGACTTCCGGATGGACGCAAAGCCGGAATGTTGAATGAACCGCTGAAAGTTCCCTCACACCGCTCACCCCAGGCCTTCATTGATGAAACAACTATGTTTTTCAGGTCGCCTTTTGCATTAAATGAAACCCATTGGCCTTTTTTTGAAAATCTAAATGGCAGCCTGACCTCAGATTCTGAATTCCATGAATATTTGCCCTCTGAAAATTTTGCAGAAAAACTGGACTGAGTTGTAAGCACGGAACCATGGAAAAATTTAAGGACACCAGACCAGTATGGCACCTTGAACAGTTCATAGGGATTGAAATTCTTAGACTCAAGACTTGTAAACAATTCCCTGTTCTTCAAGTCAAAAGATGCATAGAGCTTGTAGGAATGAAGTCTCTGAGTGGAACGGACAGACAAAATATCATTCCTGTAATTCACAAGGAACTCGAGCCTGTTCACGGAATAATCAGCCCTTGCAAGATTATCAAGGCGTACACGGAATGATGACCCATGAAGCATCTTGATAAGATTACCGTCAACATAGAAATTCACGCCTTCACTGTATCCGTGGAGTCTTGCAAGTTTTCCATAATGGCTTCCAAAGACCCTGAAGTAAAGGGATGCATCCTGAGCCTTTCTGATATTAACAATGCGAAGAGAAAAAGAATAGAAATCACCGCGGCTAGTTGTGTAGGATGCATTTACATTCTTGAGCTGAACCTCAAAAGGCAGATAGAAGGCAATCCTGTTTACCATCTCTGAAATTTCTTCCAGGGTTTTTCTGTCTGATTTTTTATTCTTTGAAAAATTAGATTTTATGAAATCAATTTTTTCCTGGGTGAGATCCAGGTTCATGTCATTAACAACGACCTTGGTAAATGCATTGTCATAATCCTTCTTGAGAATTCTTGAAAGGCTGTAGTGAACGACAGCTTTTTTGATCGTAAAAATTTCATCACCGTTTTCAGCATCATATACAGAAATACCCTTGAGATAAATCTTTGAAAGAATTGACGGAGAAAGTGATGAGTAAGAAAATTTCATGTGGGTCTTTTCTTCAAGAACAAGCATTGCCTTTTTCTGGACTGAATCAAATGCATTGTTCACGACGACATAAACCGGTCTCATGACAAAAACAATTGCCAGAATGAAAGAGAGAAAAATAAGAATGCTGATACTAATCCTTAAAATGCTTGACTTCATAATCAATTCAGCTATTCAAATCCCCAGGACCCAGACACCAGGGAACACCATAACCGATTAATTATACAGTAAATTCGCCTTTTATAGAAGAGTATACAGATTATGCACAAATTTTTACCAAAAATAATCAAATTTTATAATTATTTTCACTAAAAAAGCATTTCTTGAAGTTACAGAAAAGCATTTCAGAAATTTCATCCATGGGAATTCCTGTTGCTGCGGCAGCAGATTCATAAACCAGTTTTATGTCAGAAAGCTCAGTCCTGCTCTCGTTTTTCAGGGTCATAAAAGGAGCATCAGTTTCAAGAGCAATATTTGAAAACGGAAGACTGCAGATGCATTCAAGGGATTTTGGTGATTTCTTAAGAAGATTCTTTCCAAATGAAAAATATGAATTGGGAATTCTTCGCAAGATTTCTCCTGCTTCTCTCAGGCCAAAAGAAAATCCATGAAAAACAACACACTTGCATTTTGAAAGCACACTCGAATTTCTGAATATGGTTTCCAGGGACTTGCGATTGTGAATGACCACCGGAAGTCCATATTTTACTGCAACATCAAGCTGCATGCGAAAAACTTTTTCCTGCATTTCAAGATTGCCCCGAAGTTCAGGAGTAAAGGCATCACAACCACACTCACCCACACACAAAATTTTTTTGTTCTGAGCAAGAAATTCCAGCATTTCAACATTTTCCTCACGGGGAGAAAATGGATGGGATCCAAAAGACTGAATTATATTTCCGGGAAAATGACTTGCAATTCTATTCTGAAGTTGAAATTCTTCCTGCGTGGATGCACAGGAACAAACATAAGACTGAGAGTCAGAAGAAAAAAAAGAAACTGCATGTTTTTCATCGAAAAAAGACAAGTGAGCATGAAAATCACAAAACACCATAAACACCACTCCCAAAGCCAACTCCCTTCACATGAAAAAAACACTAAATTGCCAGATGAAAGACACCGAAAATGTAGGTACGACGCACTAAGATCATTGTGGGCAAAAATCATGCTGATTCATGAATTTAAGCAGGCCCTGATGAAACCAAATTATTCTAGTGGGGAGAATACTATGGCATATTATACTTTGAAGAGCATTGGAAAATCTACAGACTACATGACAATCCTTAAGGAAACAGAAGACGGTTTTGTTGTACGTATTGTTCGTGACAAAGACGGATACGATGACATTACAACTGACTTCATTTCACACTCACTTTTTGACAGCTGCATCCGCACAGGATACCTTACAAAGATTGAAGATCCTAGCGAAAGCAAGATTGCCGTAAACGCATAGCAGGCTTTTTCACTTTCAAAAAACACCAATTCAGCTGGAATCTATAAGCCAATGCTGGATCGAATGTATTCCTCTGCATCACTGATTCTCTGATCCATGGAGCCTTCAAGGGGAAGCCAGTGAATGTTCACGCCCTTTCGCTCCATTCTTCTAAACCAGGTTTCCTGCCGTTTTGCAAACTGACAAATGGCATGATACAGTTCAGCAATCATTTCGTCCTTATCCATTTTTCTTTCAAGATAAAGGCTCACATATCTGTATTCAAGGCCTAACTTTTCAAGACGCTCCCAGGAATAACCATCCCTTTCATGAAGAGCTCGAACCTCTTCAATCATTCCACAGTCAAGCCTTTCATGAAGTCTTATTCTGATATTCTCATACAACTTTGCACGTGGAAGAGTGTTTCCAATGACGAGGGCATTAACTTCCGGTCTTCTGTGCTCTGACTTAAATTTCTTTCCCTCTTCACTATTTATGAATAACTGAATTTCAAGAGCCTTTATTACCCTGTCCTTAAGTTTCAGGTCACTCATGTTGTGAAGCTTTGGCTTATAGGAAAGGAGCATCTCATCAAGTTCTTCAAGAGACTTTTCTGAAAGAGTCTTTCTAAGTTCCGGATTCTCAGGAACCGGAGTCAAATCATAATCCCTTACAATCGAATCAACATACATTCCGGTGCCGCCGCAAACAAAGGGCATTTTCCCAGAAACTGAAAATTCATTGAACAGAGAATAAAACTTCTGCTGAAAATGAAACACATTGAATTCATCATGAAGAGTCGTAACGTCAATAAGATGATAGGGAATTTTTCGTCCGTCACTAAGTTTATATTCATCAATATCCTTTCCGCTTCCCAGATCAAGTCCCTTGTAGACCTGTCTTGAATCAGCAGAAATAATGTCCCAGCCGAATCGTGAGGCAAGAGAAACAGCAATTGAAGTTTTCCCGGTTGCAGTTGGCCCCAGAAGAACCACAGTGTTGTACTTGCTCATTACATTACCCGGCAAATGGCACACTTAAGGTATTCGCTTTTAGGATATCCGAGAAGAACCGGATGATCAGGAGCAGCCCCCCTTTTTTCAAGGACCTGAATTTTTTTGTGGGAATCTTTTGCTGCATGCATGATCATGGAATAAAATGTGTTCTCGTCAAAATAGTGAGAGCATGAACAAGTAACAAGAATTCCACCTTCATTCAAAAGTCTCATGGCACGAAGATTGATTTCCTTGTATCCGCTGTATGCCTTGTTGATTGAAGAGGCAGCCTTGGTAAATGCAGGAGGATCAAGAATGATCACGTCAAACTTTTCACCTTCACTTTCATATTTCTTGAGAAGATCAAAAACATCAGCACAAAGGGATTTCATTTTTGAACCGGCATTGTTAAGACTGATGTTTTCATTTACAAGATCAACTGCTTCCTGAGAAATATCACAGCTCACAACTTCACGGGCACCACCCATAAATGCATTAAGCCCAAAGGCACCGGTATGAGTGAATGTATCAAGAACTTTTTTTCCGTGGCAAAAATCAGCAACCCTCTTTCGGTTGAATTTCTGGTCAAGGAAATATCCTGTCTTCTGACCACGGGCAATATCAACCTTAATGTAGATTCCGTTTTCCCTGATTGTGATTACTTCCTTGCCGGCCTTTCCAATCCATCCTGATTTTTCATCAAGACCTTCCTTGCCCCTGACGGAAGCATCACTTCTTTCAAAAATATAGTCAGGAGAAACAACTTCCTTAAGCGCACTTATAATCTCTTTTCTATAAACATCACAGGCAAGAGCAAGAAACTGAACCACAAGATAAACCTGATCAGAATCAACATATTTTTCAACAATCAGTCCCGGAATCAAATCGGCTTCACCAAAGATAAGCCTCATGCTGTCTTCCTTTGAAAAGCTCAAGTACCTGATACTTACTGCATCGCGCACACGCTTTTTCCAGAACTCAGAAATATTTGCGGAAACCTGATCGGCATGGTCAGTTGAAATAAGCCTTACGGTAATCTTTGATTTTCTGTTGATGATTCCAGTTGCAAGAAATCCACCTGCATTGGTATAAACTTCTACAAGTTTTCCGTCACTCACCTGACATTCAGCAAGGGATGTGGTCTTGATTCCGTCCTTTGCAGCAAACTTTACCTGTGAAATTTCATTGTCATAAACCCATGGAAATCCCTGGGAAATTTCCTTATCTTCTTTTGGCTTCAAAAAAATTCTTACTGTCTCGTTCATAGATATTTAATTCCAGTTTATTGTTAATAATAAAAAATCAGCATGCAGGAAAAACTATTCTGTGGAACAATGCTCTACAGAACCTGAGGCTTCATTCTTGCCGCCCTTGAGCATCTCTTCCATTGTATGCCAGCCCAAAACCGCACACTTGACTCTCGCCGGCATTTTGCTGATATTCTGGAGAGACGCAGCTTCATCCAGTTCTTCAATATCAGTTTCGCTTACATCCTCACCCTTAATCATTCCCATAAAAGTTGATGCCAGTTTGAGTGCTTCTTCCTTCGACTTGCCAATTACATCATCAAGCATCATGTCTACACTTGCCTGGCTAATGGCACAACCAGAACCGCTGAAGCTTCCATCAGTAATGATTCCATTTTCATCAGTCTTGAGCTGAAGATAGATATTGTCACCACAGGATGGATTTACTCCGTGAAGTGTAAATGTTGCATTTTCAGTCAATCCCTTGTGAGACGGATTCAAATTGTGTTCATTCAATATTTCCTGATAGAGTGCCTTCAAGTCCATGATTTTTTTAGCCTCCCTGATGCTAATCTTTGTATCCCATAACTTTTCTTATGCCCTTCACCTTTTCAACAAAAATCAGGGCTTCATCTTCCGTATTGTAAAAATAACAGCTGGCTCTTGCAGTTGAACCAACACCAAGTTTCTGCATCAAGGGCTGGGCACAATGATGCCCCGCACGAATGGCAACATTCTCACTGTCAAGAATTGATGCAATATCATGAGGATGCACTCCATCAATAGTAAACGTAACAATGCCGCAGTGTTTTTCCGGATCCTTGTGACCTATAACATGAACAAAAGGATTGCCGGCAAGTTCTTCCATTATGAGTGAAGCAAGATGATTGTCACTCTTCTCGATTTCAGAAAGTCCAACCTGCTGTATGTATTCAAGGGCCCTGGCAAGTCCCACTGCTCCGCCTGCATTTACGGTGCCTGCCTCAAATTTATGTGGAATCTCTGCGTATGTGGCAGACTCTCGGGTAACGTATTCGATCATTTCACCGCCACGCATGAATGGATTCATGATCTCAAGAATTTCCTTCTTGCCGTAAAGAACACCGATTCCCATTGGACCGCAAACCTTATGTCCAGAGAATGCAAAGAAATCCACATTCAAATCCTGAACATCAACCTTAAAATGAGGAGTGCTCTGGGCTCCATCACAAACAACGACAGCACCCTTTCCGCAGTTTCCGACTTTATGAGCATATTCGGCAATCTGTTTCACAGGATTGGTAATTCCAAACACATTGCTGACCTGGGCAATTGAAACAATCTTTGTCTTTGACCCAATCTTTGATTTCCATTCAGTTTCGGGAATCACGCCGCTTTCATCACACTCAAGCCAGACAAGAGATGCCTTCTTCTGCTGACAAACCATCTGCCATGGAAGGATATTGGAATGATGCTCCATTGCAGAAATTACAATCTCATCCCCTTCCTGAACATTTGCCAGGCCATAGGAATAAGCAACAAGATTCAGGCTTTCACTTGTATTTCTTGTGAAGATTATTTCCTGTGAAGATTTTGAATTAATGAATTTTCCAACCGTAGCCCTGGCCATTTCATAGTCATCAGTGGCTCGAACACTAAGGGCATAAAGACCTCTCAATGGATTTGCATTGTCTTTCCTGTAAAAATCAGAAAGAGCCTGAACAACACATTCAGGACGCTGAGAAGTAGCAGCAGTATCCAAATACACAAGTCCTGCATTCAGCGGATCATCAAATATCTTAAAGTCTTTTCTATATTCTAAAACGGCCATAAATTCCTCAATCAAGCATAATAATACACTTTATTCAAGGCTTATTCAATTGATGGCAAATTCTCGGCAAGCAATATCAGAAAAGCCCCTTTATAAACGGATCAAGAAGAACAAACAGAACAGTAAACAAAACGGCTGGGAGATAATTGGCAGTCTTGATGGATTTTAGTCCCGTAAGGTTAAGACCAATCATCATGATCAAAGCTCCACCGGATCCCGTCAGCTCGCGGATCATAACCTGGCTGCAGTATGGCTCCACAACAGTGCTGAGCAAAGTAAGTGCTCCCTGGTAAAGCAAAATCATTATGGCACTGAAGGCAGTTCCTATTCCCATGGCAGCAGCAAATGACACAGCCATGAATCCGTCAAGAATGCTTTTTGTGAAAATAATTGAATAGTCTTTCTCGATTCCTGCCTTGAATGAACCAAGGATTGCCATTGCACCAACACAGAAAAGCACGCTGGAATTAAGAAATCCATAGGCAAACTTTGACTTTACCTGAAGATTTTCTGCCAGACCGTCACCGCTGGTCCCGTCATTCTGATTTTTTTTCGCAACAAGCCTCTCAAGAAGCTTTCCAAGTTTGAAAATCTTTCCGTCAATATCCAGAAGAGTTCCAGCGATTCCACCAAGAATAACTGCAAGAGTAAAATAAATGATATTTTCAAACTCAAAGGCCATCTTGATTCCAAGAACAAGAACAACAATACCTGCACCAAACTGAATCACATTTTCCATGTTTTTTGAAAATCTGCCTGCAATGGCAATACCAATGAGAGAGCCGGCAATAACGGCGATACAGTTTACGAATACAGCAATCATAGAAAAGCCCGGAATTGAAAAAAATTGAAAAAAAAAGAGCTGCTACAAATGTAACAGCTCCTGATGCGGAGAACCTGACTTGAACAGGCACGGATCGCTCCACTAGCACCTCAAGCTAGCGTGTCTACCAATTCCACCATCCCCGCGTTGCTTTCGCAAGTTGTATGGATAATATATATACCTGCAGGAAAAAAGTCAATGGGTAAATCAATTATTTTTTTATATTTCTGTTTTTTTAAGACAGAACAATCCTGGCCCCACGAATCAAAAACCAAGAGCATGTGCAAATAATTGAAGAAAATCATGAAAAGTCATATTATGAAACCAGAAATATTTATTATTGATAATAATTGAACTTATACTCAAGGAAAACATATATGCCATCTATTGATTACAAGAAACTTCCAGTTTATGAGCAGAAAAACCTTATTCTTGAAAAACTCAAAGAAAACCAGGTTATTGTCGTGCAAAGCCCCACTGGATCAGGAAAGACAACACAGCTGCCTGTCATACTCCATGAGGCTGGATATTCACAGACAGGAGTAATTGCCGTAACACAGCCACGAAGAATTGCGGCACTCAGCGTAAGTGAATTCATTGCAAAGCAGCTCAAGACAAAGTATCCGGGACTTGTAGGATACAAAATGCGATTTGAAGACAAGACTGACCTTTCAACAAAAATCAAGATCATGACAGACGGAATACTGCTCCAGGAAATGAAGCTTGACCCCTACATGAGCAAATATTCGGTTGTAATGGTTGACGAGGCCCATGAAAGAAGCCTTAACATTGACTTTGTCCTTGGACTTCTAAAAAGAGTTCTTGCAGTGAGAAGCGATTTCAAGGTCATCGTCAGTTCCGCAACAATGAATGCACAGAAATTCAGCGAGTATTTCGGAAACTGTCCCATCGTCACAATCGAGACCCAGACATTTCCTGTAACAATGGTTTATGACCCGCCGGCAATACAGGCAAGCACTGCAAGTGAAAATGCAGTAGAGGCACTTCTTGCAAAAATCGAGCAGACCATAGACAGGGTTCTTGACAACAAGGATGACGGCGACATACTGGTATTCCTGCCTGGTGAAAAAATCATCAAGGACTGCATGAAAAGGCTCTACTCTTCATCATTCAAAAACAAGATTCATATAGTTCCACTTTACGGAAGACTCCCAAAGGAAGAACAGGAAAAAGTATTCGACTCTGCACCATTCGGAAAAAAGAAAATCGTCATAAGCACCAACATTGCAGAAACATCAGTCACAATCAACGGAATCACTACGGTAATTGACTCAGGACTTGCCAAGCTGAATTTCTACAACCCAAAGACATTCACATCAAGCCTGAACGAAACACCGGTTTCAAGGGCAAGCTGCAACCAGCGAAGAGGACGTGCCGGACGAACCTGCGAGGGAACCTGCTACAGACTGTACACGCGCAATGACTTTGACACCCGCCAGGAATACACAACGGAAGAAATCTACAGAACAGATCTTAGTGAAGTTGTATTGCGAATGTCTGAACTTGGAATAACGGACTTCGAAAAATTTGACTTTATATCTCCACCGGGAAAAGAAGGACTTCTCAGTGCCGTTGAAACTCTCAGAATGCTCAAGGCCATTGAACCTGACGGAACACTTAGTTCCATCGGAAAGATGATGGTTGAATTCCCCCTTGAACCAAGAGTATCAAGAATCATAATTGAAAGCATAATGTATTATCCTTCAGTTCTTGAGGAAGTACTCATTGCTTCTTCATTCCTCAGTGCCCAGTCACCATTTGTGCTTCCTGTTGGAGAAGAAATGGATGCACGACTTGCACACCACTGCTTCAGAGATATGCACGGTGACTTTGTAACCTACGTTAAGCTCTACAAGACATACATTGAACAAAAAAACAAGGAGCACTTCTGCAAGAAAAACTACCTTGATGAGAGAGTACTTGCAGAAATCCAGAACATCAAGGAACAGCTTGAGGAAATAGTTTCAAAAAGACTCCAGATTCCAATCACAAACGGCGGAAGCATGGATGACTATCTGTGCTGCATTGCATCCGGAATGATTCAGTTTGTGTGCATCCGTGAAGGAAGAGAAAACTACAGGAGTCTTACAGCAGACCACATTTCCATTCATCCGGGATCCTCAATGTTCAAGGTAAACCCAGCCTATATTGTTGCAGGTGAAATCGTCCGCACATCAAGAACATTTGCCATGAGCGTTTCCCCATTAACCAGGAAAATCCTTGAACAGCTGGACAAGGGGCTTGAAAAAAAACTCATGGGCATGAGAGGCTCAAAGAAGACTGTATTCCAGTCCTATGAAATTGAAAGCTCAACATTCAATGAACTTAAGGACAAGAAAAACGAAAAGAAAAGCAAGAAGGAACAGAAGGCACTTGAAAACTCAATCACTATTTCAGGAATTGATTTCAAGGTTGAAAAGAGCAAGGGGAAAAAACTTGTTGTCCTGCCATGGAATCTGTTCAAGACAGTCTGCAAGAAAAAAATTGAAGACGGACTTCTGGCTCAGATAGCACCAATGAGAGGAGTAATCAGCCTCAAGAAAAACTACATGCTCTTCAACGGTGAAAAAATGGAAGTCATTCTGAAGGTTGCAAGGATCCTAAACCTGGAACCTCTTGAAGAAAACACATGGCCTAGAAAAATGAACATCAACATCCACGAGGAAGGAAAAATCCGTGAACTAGTCAATTCACTGGAATGGATAATGAGAGTAACTGTTGCCAAAAGCTCATCCAAAGAACTGGGATTCGTATGCCTTTTTACAGATGGAAACGGAACATACTGGTTCAAGGTTTCAAGAGGATTCACTACGGCTCTTAACGAAAGTCTTGCATCCCTTGAAAAGCTGGTGGATGATGCTGAAGACCTGAATCTGGATTCTGCTTCAAAGGAAAAGATCAACATGATCTACAGACTGGTCAATTCCATTTACGAAGCAGACTAAAAAGTGATAGACAAAATTATAAAATGAAAATCAAAAAACTGCTGGCACTCACCATGACAATCATGGCAAGCATCGGACTCACATTAAAATTATAGAAACATATTTTTTTTAGCTCATGCCTGCCCTGTTACTGGAGCAGGTCTTTTTTTTACAAAAGTTTTCTGTTATAGTTAGATGGTATGCTGAATGAAAGATGACGCGAATGTCAGAAATTTTTGAGGCAAACAACTTTCACAATTTTTTTTGCAAGAGGAAACTATGGGCGGATTTTTTGGCGTGGCTTCAAAAAGCGACTGTTCTCTGGATCTATTTTTTGGTGTTGACTATCACTCACATCTTGGAACACGAAGAGGTGGACTTGCCGTATTGAATGAGGACGGAACATTTGTTCGTTCAATTCACAACATTTCAAACTCCCCTTTCAGAACGAAATTTGATTCAGACATTAACGAAATGCACGGAAAAATTGGAATCGGATGCATTTCAGACTACGAGGCTCAGCCACTTCTGGTTAGCTCACACCTTGGGTCATTTGCAATAACAACAGTAGGAGTCGTGACAAACAAAGACGATCTGGTAAAGGAAATCCTTGCTGACGGACACACTCACTTTCTTGAAATGTCAGGCGGAGAAATAAACCAGACAGAGCTCATTGTATCTCTCATAAACCAGAAAAACTCCATTGCAGACGGAATCAAATTTGTGCAGGAAAAAATCAAAGGTTCCATGTCAATTCTCATCATGACAAAGGAAGGAATCTATGCAGCCCGCGACAAGATGGGAAGAACTCCAGTAATCATCGGAAAAAAGGATGATGCACACTGCATTAGTTTTGAAAGTCACGCATATCTCAACCTGGGATACAAGACTTGCAGGGAACTTGGTCCGGCAGAAATAGTATTTGTCACGGCTGATAATGTAAAGATAATTCAGGAAGCAGGAAAACAGATGAAGATCTGTACCTTCCTCTGGATCTACTACGGATATCCGACAGCATGCTATGAAGGCGTTAACGTTGAACAGATGAGATACAACTGCGGTGCCTATCTTGCAAAGCGTGATGCAGAAAACAACATTAAGCCTGACTGTGTTGCCGGAGTTCCAGACTCAGGAACAGCCCATGCCGTCGGCTATGCAAATGCAAGCGGAATCCCCTTCACAAGGCCTTTCATCAAGTACCCTCCAACATGGCCCCGCTCATTCATGCCTACAAACCAGAACCAGAGAAACCTCATTGCACACATGAAGCTCATCCCGGTTCAGCAGCTCATTACAGGAAAAAGCATTCTTCTAATTGATGACTCAATTGTCCGCGGAACACAGCTTAGGGAAACAACAGATTTTCTCTATGAAAGCGGAGCAAAGGAGGTTCACGTAAGACCTGCATGTCCACCAATCATGTTCGGATGCAAGTACCTCAACTTCAGCCGTTCAAAATCAGAAATGGATTTGATTGCACGACGAGTTGTAAGACAGTTTGAGGGAGAAAACGTAAGCGAGGAAGTTCTCAAGGAATACTGTGATCCGGACAACCCAAAATATGAAAAGATGGTTGAAGCAATAAGGACTATGCTGCACTTCACAACCCTGAGATACCACCGTCTTGATGACATGCTTGATTCAACGGGACTTGACCACTGCAAGCTCTGCACATACTGCTGGAACGGCCAGGAATAAAAAACAAAAACATTTCCCTGCTGTAAAAAAACTAAAAACCGGCAGGGATTTTTTTGCAGACAACAGAAATTGAATTCACAAAATACTATCTTTCAATTACCTTTCAAAAATCCTATACTGGTTTCTTCCATTACTTTGATGTGTTCCAAAAAAGGATTTTTCCAGAAACAAGTTCCAAAACACTTGATGAAACAGTAAGCGTTAAAATGGGTGAAACCTTAACTTGCAAAATTCAGATAGTGTTTTTCCCAGAAACTCCTAATCTCTTAATTGTAAAAGCATAAAAAATTCTGTATATTGTTGATTGAAAGAATTTGTACATTTTAAGAGCGTTAGGGATTGTAGGGGCGCATAGCGATGCGAAGCATTGGAGCGAAAGCGAAACCCCGAAAAGCCCGGCCCTGCGAAGCAGGGAAACGCCCATAGGAGAAATAAAAATGGCAGACACAATGCATGCTTTGGAAAAAAATCCAAACTGGAAAGGTCGTCGTGGTCCTGTTGTCCTCGTAATCATGGACGGCGTTGGATATGGAAAATACGAAGAAGGGGATGCTGTAAAGGCTTCCAAGATGAAGTATTTGGACTGGTTCACAAACAACTGTCCGCACACTCAGCTTAAGGCTCACGGAACTGCTGTTGGTCTTCCTTCTGATGACGATATGGGTAACTCTGAAGTTGGTCACAATGCTATTGGTTGTGGTCGTGTTTTTGCTCAGGGTGCAAAGCTTGTTGGTGAATCAATTTCTTCTGGCACAATGTTCCAGGGTGCAACTTGGAAGAAGTTTGTAAAGAATGTAAAGGACAAGGGAACAACTTTCCATTTGATGGGATTGGTTTCTGACGGTAACGTTCACTCACACATTGATCACCTTAAGGCTATGATTGCTCAGGCTCACAAAGAAGGTGTAAAAACTTTGCGCGTTCATGCTTTGCTTGACGGTCGTGATGTTCCTCCAACTTCTGCTTTGGAATATTTTGAACCACTTGAAAAATATCTTGCTGAATTTACTGATGTAGACTATCAGATTGCTTCTGGTGGTGGTCGTATGTACATTACAATGGACCGTTATGGTGCTGACTGGAGCATGGTTGAACGGGGATGGCACGCTCACGTTTTGGCTGATGGCCGCCAGTTTGCTAGTGCTACTGAAGCTATCAACACATACCGTACAGAAAATGCTGGATTGCTGGACCAGGATATGCACGAATTTGTAGTTGCAAAAGACGGAAAACCAGTTGGTCCAATCGTTGACGGTGACTCTGTAATCTTCTTTAACTTCCGCGGTGACCGTTCTCTGGAAATTACTGCTGCCTTCGAAGAAGACAACTTCCCTCACTTTGACCGCGTTCGTCGTCCTGCTGTAGAATATGCAGGTATGATGGAATACGATGGCGATAACCACAAGCCAGCACAGTTCCTTGTAAACCCTCCAAGCATTGACCGCACAATGGGTGAATACCTTACAAAAACTGGTGTTCATTTAATGGCAATTTCTGAAACACAGAAATATGGTCACGTAACATACTTCTTCAACGGAAACCGCCCAGGTGAATTCGACAAGAACCTTGAAACTTATGTTGAAATTCCTAGTGATGTTGTTCCTTTTGAACAGCGCCCATGGATGAAATGTGCTGAAATCACAGATAAGGTTATTGAAGCTATCGAATCTGGAAAATATGACCACATCCGTTTGAACTATCCAAATGGTGATATGGTTGGACACACTGGTGTATTCAATGCTGTATGCTGTTCTATGGAAGGAATGGATTTACAGCTTGGTCGTCTTAAGGCTGCAATTGAAAAGGCTGGTGGTATCCTCTGTCTTACAGCTGACCACGGAAACAGTGATGATATGTACGAACATAAAAAAGACGGTTCTGTTGCAAAGGATGCCAACGGCGAGCCAAAGCCAAAAACATCTCACTCTTTGAACCCGGTTCCAGGAATTATCTACGATCCGGAATACAAGGGCGAATATGAATTGACTTTGAACGAAGGTCTTGGAATTTCTTCTTGGGCTGCAACTCTTATGCAGTTGATGGGATTTGTGCCACCTAGTGATTACGATAAGAGTATGATTAACCTCAAATAATTTTTTAATAATTTTTTAATTGAGGTTGAAACGGCTGAGTCAAGACCTTGAGTGAGCGAAGCGAACGTGTCTTGACCAGACGTATTAACTGGAAGTAATTACAGCGAGTTTTGGCTTGTCCAAAACTCGGTAAGCACGCTTGCGTGCGACTTTTGCTGGTTTTTGCGAATGCAAAAATGGGAGTCTTGCGACATTTGTTCCACCTAATGATTGAGGGTGTATGCTTGGCAGACACCCTCAAAACGGACGTGTCAAGGCTTTAAGTGAGCCGAAGGCGAACGTGCCTTGATCGTACGTATTATGATAAATCAATGCTCAACCTGACAAAGTAAACTTTGCAGGTTAGCATTATCATATCTGGACAGCTTGCGCTGCCAGATAAATTAGTTTCGTGCCGACGTGACCCGCGGCACAAACCATAGCGAAATGCACCTGTTTTCATTTGGGGGAACGGGATTTTTTTGCGAGTCCTTTATTGGTTTTTGCGAAATGCGTCCGTTCTCATTTTGAGGGCGGGCGTTTTTTTTTGAATTATTCTTTAAACCAATTCTCCACCATCAGGGAAAATTCTCTTTGAATCGGTTCAAAATGTTTTTTATTCCGTGTAACTACAATAAGATTATTAGCAATGGCGGTGGCAGCAATCTGCATGTCTAACATAGAAATATGAGTTCCGTTTTTCTGCATACGTGCATAAATATCAGCCTGAACATGTGCACAGTGAGCATCATAAGGCAGGATGGGAAAATTGCTCTGAACATAATTAATTGTAAAATCTTCCAAGAAAGATCTCTTTTTACCCTCAGCAAGAACATACACCCCCTTTAACAGCTCAAACCATACAGGTGCACAAATTTGGGAAAACATACATTTTTCATCCAATGTGCTTAATACCCTACTTTGAGGATTAATTTTCGTTGGTTCAGAAACAATATTAGTATCAAGCAAATAAATTCTATTTAATCCCATGGATTTTCTCCTGAGAAAAAGTTTTTCATGTCTTCCTGACGCTGCTCCTCACGCAAACGGTCCAATGTATTGCAATACTCATCATCTAGCAAATCTCCACATTCCGCACGCCATTTTCTCACGCAGTCCATAAAACTTGGACGGTGAAGTTCTTCATATTCTTCTTTCATTTGGTTGTAGAGTTTTATGCTGATGATAACCGAGGTTGCAACTCCATGCTTTGTAATTTCCACAACTTCTCCCTGTTCCGCCATGGTCACATACTCACTGAACTTAGCTTTAATATCATAAAGTGGTGCCGTCATTTCCGCCTCCTGAATATAGTCATAATATAGTCATTTCTATTAAAATTATATGACCATTTAATAGTCATGTCAATTTTTATTTCTTCTATACGGCCGTTCCCTGCTTGCGCAGGTCGGCTGTTCCGCCCTTCCCTTACGGTCATCCTCCGCACTCGTCGCTCTGCTCCTCCCTTGCGGTGGACTGCTTCGCAGGGGCTCCATAGCCTAACGGGGGAAAAATTAATGGATCAGCTTACTTCAGAATTTCAGAAATTTTTATAAGATTCTTTTTGTTGGACTCTGAAAGATTGTGAAAATTATTGACAAGAATTTCTTCCGGAGAATCTGGCAGCGAAGTTTTATTGCCCGTAACAAGATATTCAACAGAAACGCCAAGAACACCGGCAATCTTAACAGCAGTTTCCACATTCGGAAGAACACCCCTCTGATCGATATATGAAAGAAAAGTACTGTAGCTAATCCCAACCTGGGCAGCTATTTCTTTGCCCAAAAGTCCTTTGAATTCAATCTCTTCACGCAATCGGTCTTTAAAGTCCATAACTAACAATAACAAAATATTGATGTAAAAAAGTTGACAACTATAACTTCTTGAATTATATTATTCATAACATCAATATTTTAATGCCATAAACAACATTTACATTAACATATTGAAAGGAGGAAAATTATGTTTGAAAAACTTAAGAAAAAAATCACCAAATTCTTATGCACAATAGCAGTAATTGCAGGCGTTATTTATGCAATCGTTTACTTCGGATCTCAATTATTCTCTAAATAAAGCATGGTGCATCTAGTAAACTTCTATCACTTTTATTGGTACTTTTAAGTCAGCAACCCTGGCTTAAAATAAAACTGCCGTTGTCAGTTTACAGAAAACAAGAATGCTTTAGAAATAAAGCAATAAGGAGAAAAACTATGGGATTTTCAACACCACACAGTGAAAGAGATGCCGTAATTCAATTAGGTATGGTTGCAGGACCATATCTATCTCATCCGGACGGAGTAAATGAGAGAAACAATCTTGCAGAGAGAATTTCAGTTTACATTCAAACAGTCAGAGAATATGGACAAAGTAATGATCGAGGTCATTTTAGCAGCTCTTATGTGAAAAAATTATTTGGAATTCAAGACAACGATTCACCTGCTGTTCGTTACAACAAAATTTCAACATTCCGAATATAAACCAGTTTAATCTTTTGAAACGGGGATCGATTTCAATTGTTGAAGTCGCCCCTGCGATATTTTATGAGGAGAAAATAATGGATACTGCCGAAATTAAAAAACTTGAAGAGTATGAAGAAAAAACAAAACATGGAATTTCACCATGCGACGAAGAAAGTGGTGATTATTCAGTAATAAAATTAAACAGAAAGGACGCTGAAAACTTAAGAGAGTTACTTACTTTTGTATTAAAGCAGTTAGAAAAATAACTCAAACGCAGAACAGTTCTCACCCAAATAAATCCGAATGAGTTCCAGTTCGGTACAAATAAAGCTGCAACTGAGAATCCACAACTTTATAAACAAGCAGAAAATCCGGATGAACATGACATTCGCGATAACCGGAATAATCACCAGTTAATGCATGGTCTCGTTTTTCAAGGGGAAGAGGCTGCTGTTTTTTTAGTAGTTCAATTACTTTAAAAAGTTCTTCAACATCACAGTGGCGTTTGACTGCTTTTTTGTAATCTTTTTTGAACTGGTTTGAATAGAAAACTTCAAGCATCTAGCGAAGCCCTTAAATCTTCCATCGTAGAATAAGGTCCGTTCAATTCCTTACCTTCTTCTGCAAGTGCAATTGTCTTTTTCGTTAATTCATTTGGCTGTAAAGAAAGTTCAAAAGGAATGCGGTTTTCGCGGACAGCGGTTTTTGCAAAAAGGTTTATTGCCACAGAAACAGGAAGTCCAAGGTTTTCACAAAGAGACGAAAACTGTTTTTTTAATTCGGAATCCATCCGAACAGTAAATGCTGTTTGGTTCATAATGATACCTCTTGTGTATCTAATATATATCAAAATCAAGGAGAATTCAATTAAAATGCTCTACAGACAAAAAAAAGACACTTATATCCGCAACTACGACGGAGTTGGTTACATTACATCAACTGGAATTTTTTAACGACAGAATGGTAAACGAAAGCGGAACAATTTTCTTGTGTGCTTTATCTCGTGAACCACAGACTTTAGACGAACTTGCAGAAAAAATTTCAAAAGAATTTGATGATGTTGATATTGGGACAATCAAGAAAGACGCAGAAGAATTTTACGAAACTTTGATAGAAGACGGCTTCATCATCAAAGGTGAAACTAAAGAAGAACTTGATGCCAAAGACACAGGCTTTACATACAATGCAGTTCTACCAAAAACAGAAAGGGAAGATTTTACTCCAACCATTCAACGTGCAGATAGCGATACCCAGGAATTTCTGGAAAAGCATTTTAAAGACAAGCCTCATCTTACACAATTCCAGATTGAACTTACTTCAAAATGTAACGAGCGCTGTGTTCACTGTTACATTCCACATGACTTAAAACTCTACGACATTACAGACGAAATGTATTACAGCACTTTGGAACAGCTTTCAAAAATCGGAGTTCTTTCTGTAACTTTAAGCGGTGGTGAACCAATGTGTCATCCTCACTTTAAGGAATTTCTGCGCGCTGCAAAAAAATACGACTTCTATGTAAACATTCTTTCAAACCTCACATTGCTTGACGATGAAACAATTCAGATTATGAAAGAAGGAAATGTTTCTAGTGTTCAGGTTTCCCTTTATTCAATGATTCCGGAACACCACGATGCAATTACAACTGTAAAAGGCAGTTTTGAAAAGACAAAGAATGCAATCCTCAAACTGATTGAAAATGATTTGCCGCTTCACGTGTCCTGCCCTACAATGAAAGGCAACAAAGACGACTTTGGCGATGTAATGAAATGGTGCCATGAACACAAAATCCGTGCACAGACAGACTACATCATGATGGCGGAATTCAACCATGAAACTTCAAACCTTGCAAACCGACTTTCAGTAGAAGAAGCAGGTGAAGTAATCAAACAGATTTCTTTAGGTGATGAAGATTATCAGAAAGCAATCATGGCCCCAGATTTTGTTGAACGCTGCAACCAGAATTGCTTTAATCCAGAGCGTCGACTTTGTGGAGTAGGTATTTCTTCCTGCTGTATGGTTGCCAACGGAAATGTTTACCCATGTGCCGGCTGGCAGGAAATGGTCTTAGGAAATCTTAAAGAAGACACTTTGCAGAACATCTGGGACAATTCCGAAAAAATCAAATGGCTTCGTGGTTTAAAAATGAAGGACTTGGGTAACGGTGAATGCTGCAAGTGTGACAAGGCCGCTTTCTGTGCTCCATGTATGGTTCGCAATGCAAACGAAAGCCCAACAGGAAATCCTCTGGAAATCAACCGTCACTTCTGCGCAGTTGCTGCAAAGAATAAAGAGATCGTACTTAACTGGCGTGAAGCACAGTTCAAGAAATTAGGAAAATAAATATTTAAGTGGCTGCAGGTATTAGAAGGTCTCAACCACTTTTTATTGGGATTAATCTATGCACGATATTCACACACATATCGGACAATTTAACCAGACAAAGTATGACTTTCATAACATTTTCATGGCTTTGAAAAACAACGGAATTACTGAAACAACTTTCGCATATCTTACTCCGCTTTTTACGGAATCAGATCCGGCCATTGACTTTTACAATGCAATGACGCAGGAAACAGAAGCCGCTCTGGATTTTGCAAAAGAAATCGGTTTAAAAGTAAATCCTCTTTATTGGATTGATCCAATGGTTTTGTTTGGCGGAATAACGCTGGATTCCATTATGAAAGATTTTGATTACAAAGGTCTTGTTGTTCATCCGTTTTTAAATGACTGGAATCCAGCAGATAAAAAAAGAGCAGATCTTCTGACAAAGGTATTTGAGTTTGCAGAAAAGAAAAATTTCGAAATCTATTTTCACACAGGATGTTCAGAAAGAGACAATCCTTTGAATTTTGAAAAGTGGTTTGTTGAATATCCGCAAGTAAAAGTCCATCTTGCACACTGCAAAGACCCGGAGCCAATAATTCAGCTGTTTTCAAAATACAAGAATCTTGTCGGTGATACAGCTTTCTGTCCGCAAGATTCATACGAAGCAATTTGTAAAGCGAGCTTTAAAGACAGAATGTTCTTCGGAACTGATTTTCCAATAACTCACTGGTATGAACATCATGGAGAACAAAACTTTCCCGCTGATGAAAAAAGTCTTACAGAAAGTTACAAAAATACATTAAACGAATATCAGTTTGCAAATTATTAAAAGGTTTTGTTTTGATTAATTAATATTCAGTTAATCATTTCCTTTTGAACAGCGTCCATGGACTCGCCCGACGCAAGAGCGGCGAGTTAAATAATTTCCTGTCAGAGCAGGGAGCGAAAGCGACCTATGAAATGCGCAGAAATCACTGACAAAGTAATTGAAGCAATTGAAAGCGGAAAATATGAGCACATCCGTTTGAACTATCCGAATGGGGATTGGTACAAGTTTACTTGCGAAACACACTGGTGTATTCAACGCTGTCTGCTGTTCTATGGAAGGTATGGATTTGCAGCTTGGTCATCTGGCGAAAGGTATTTTTCTACAATTTTTTTCTGAAACATATATACTCCAGTGCCATAATTTTTTCCGCCACTGAAATAAGAGTTACTGAATTTTTTCAGCAGCCTCTTCCCATCTGGCATTCAGTTCATCAAGCAGCAAACCAATTTCATCAATTTTTTTCTGAACGGACTTTGCTTTTTCACCGTTGGAATATACTTCAGGCCTTCCCATTTCAGCTTCAAGAGATTCTTTTTTTTCTTCAGCATCCAGGATTTCTTTTTCCAGCCGTTCAACTTCCTTAACAAGCTTTCTTTTTTCAGCATCCTGCTTTTTCTGTTCTTCCCAGCTTAACTTAGTTTCGGACTTAGGCTGAATCCTTGCAGTTTCACTCTGAACCTGAGAAGATGAACCACCAGCAAGACCATTTGCCTCATCCTCAAGACGCTGCATGTAATACTTGTAGTCTCCGGGAAACTCCCTTGAAAGGCCGGGATGAAGCTCAAGAACTTTTGTTGAAAGATCCTCAATAAATCCACGATCATGGCTTACAAAAATCACAGTTCCGCCAAAATCTTTCAATGCGTCAAGAAGAACATCCTTTGAATGCATGTCAAGGTGGTTTGTTGGTTCATCAAGAATAAGAAGATTCACGGGCCTGAGCAAAAGCTCAAGAAGTGCAATGCGAGACTTTTCACCACCTGAAAGAACATTTATGCTCTTGAAAACATCATCACCCCTGAAAAGGAATGCTCCAAGCATATCACGCATTTTTGGAATAAGCTCAAGAGGACAATGTTCCTCCAGATATTCAAGAATCGTCTGGTTTCCACAAATCTTTTCTGCACTATCCTGGGAAAAGTATCCCACGGCAACACCTGCACCATATTTTACGGTTCCAGAATAATTTGAATCAACACCAGCGAGAATTCTCAGGAGAGTAGACTTTCCTGCACCGTTTCGTCCGGCAACCACAAGCCTTTCATTTTTTTCAACTACAAGATTCAAGCTGTTGATAACGTTTGGACCACCATCATAGTTCTTGCAAACATTTTCAAGAGTAAGCACAATCTGCCCGGAATGAGGTGCCTCAGGGAAAGCAAAATGAATTTTCTTCAGATTTTCAGGAATTTCAATTTTGTTTTCAAGAATCTTATCCAGCATTTTCTGACGTTCTTGAGCCTGAGCTGCCTTTGTTGCCTTGTACCCGAATCGATTTATGAATTCCTCAAGATGATGAATTTCCTGCTGCTGCTTTTCATATTCAGCAATGAGAGATTCAAGCTCAACCTTTCTTACTTCCTCGTAATGAGTAAAATTTCCAGGATAACGCTTCAATTCACCGCCAAAAAGTTCGTAGACAATGTTGACAGTGTGATCAAGAAAATATCTGTCATGGCTTACCAGAAGAAATCCTCCCTTAAAATCAGAAAGGAATTTTTCAAGCCAGTTTCTGGCCTCAATATCAAGATAGTTAGTGGGTTCGTCAAGCAAGAGAATATCTGGACCACACATCAATGCCTTTGCAAGGGCAATGCGCATCTGCCATCCGCCAGAAAATTCTTCCGTTCTCTTTTCAAAATCACTACGGGAAAATCCAAGCCCAAGCAATACAGATTCACTGAGCATTTCTCTTCTATACCAGCCCGATTCCTCAAGCCTGGCAATAAGCTCTGAATGCTCAACAGCAAGTTTGTCAGAATTTGATGGATTTGATTTCAAAAGCTCGCCGATTTCATCAGCTTTTTTCTGAATATCATACCCCCACTGGAAGGCCTTATCGGCTTCTTCTTTAAGTGAGCATCCAGAATGAACAAGTCCGCTTTGTGGCAGATATGCAATTCGCGAATCCTTTTGTGCAATGCGCTCACCGGAATCAGGCTCTATAAGTCCAGCCATAATCTTAATCAAAGTTGACTTTCCAGCTCCGTTGGCACCAGTCAATGCAGATTTTGTACCAGCCTGTAAATTGACTGAGACATTCTTGAGAATATCACGATCACCAAATGCGAGACTTACTTTTGAAAACTGAACAAATGCCATATTTATTTCTGGAAGAACATAACTGTGGAATTTGCAGGTGGAAGAATTGTAACTTCATAAAGGCCAGTTACTTCATCCAGTTCTTTCTTGACACGTGCAACTGCAAGTCTGAGACCTGAAGATTCTGTCTTGAAGAAAAGATTTACTTCTTTCTTTGAACCAGCAAACTTGAATGTGGCAATACCATCCCATGATTTTTCAAGATTCTTTGGAAGGAAATACTTCATGGAAACAGTTCCGTTTTCAGCAACATTTGAAGGAATAACTTCAGGAACAAGCCTTGAATAATTCGTCCAGCTGAATTTTGAATTTTCTGAGAATGTAAGGTTACCGTAGTTACCGCTTCTGAAATCTGGACCAAGAGATGCAATGCTTCTAAAAAGCTTTCCTCTTCTTTCCTTTTCATTCTTAACAAGATCATCAACATTCTGGTCCTTTTCAAGAGTCACAAAGTTAAAGCTTCTAGGACGTCCATTCTTTCCCGTGTACTTAACTACAATTGCCTTGGGATTGCGAATTGTAAGCTCAATCTTTGTATTGTCAAAATTATATTCACGCTCAGAAATTTTTGTCGTACCGGAATATTTTGCAGACACGTTGAAATTTGGAAGGCTGATAAGAATTTTTCCGCTTTCAATACCAGAATCAAACCTGAATGCCTTTCCAAAATTATCAAGATCAATCTGTTTCTTGGAAATCATATCAATATAATATTCAGGCCACCATTCAGCCTTGAGAATATCGTCAATCTTGTCATCGCGGACCATCTCATCGCCGCCAACATCCTCAAGAGTATATGTTCCATCAGGATTCATATCAAACACATTGAGGTTTGCAGAAAAGCACCAGCCCTGAGTTCCCTTTGAAGTAAGCACCTTGATCCATTTACCTTCAAGAGTCTCAACTCCATTTGTGGGAGCTTCACCAGAACCTTCATAAAGAGTCTTCACGATTTCACTTTTTCTAAGTCTGTAAACCTGTTTTGACGTGTTGACTGATTCAGCACGAATTGGAAGTCCGTCAAGTGTACATGCGGCATATTTTCCATTATATGCCTCATACATTTCAGCAAGTTTTCTTGCCTTTGACTTTGACTCCGGCTTGGAAAGTTTCCACTGTGGAACTTCAATTTTTTCTTTGGAATCAGGAATCCCTATAACATAAACATCAGAAATATTTGATTTGAGGTAAACTGGAACAACAGTACCATCTTTAAGTTCAACCTCAGGAATATTCCACAATAGAACGCTGTAACCAATTACGCGAGAACATGACGAGAGAACAACACTAAACAAGCAGGCAAAAAGTGCCATGAATAATCTTTTCTTCATAATATGTAATTTTACCTAAAAAAATATGAAATTACAATGACAAGCTCTTTTCCATTTCTGATGAATTTTTGAATCAATTATGATATGATTGGACTATGAGTAACGAAAAAATTCCATTGAGAAAAGACGTTCCACAGGAATTCAAGTGGGACCTGACAAAACTTTACAAAACAGAATCTGACTGGGAAAAAGACCTCAGCAAAATTCCAGAATTCACAAAAAAGTTCGTTGAATTCAAGGGCAGGCTTTCTGAATCCAGCGACACCCTTCTTAAGGCACTCAAAGCCGACGACGAACTCAGTCTTCTTGTAGAAAAAGTATATCACTATGCAAGTCTCATGAATGAGGCTGACCAGAGTGAAAGCGAAAACCAGGAAAGATACAACAAGGTCATGATGGCATACACACAGATGAGTTCACAGTGCAGTTTCTTTACTCCAGAACTTCTTGCAATTGACGATAAAAAAATAAATGCCTGGTGTGAACTTCCGGAATTTGCCGATTACAAAATCAGCATAAAAAAAGCACTCCATGCAAAGCCTCACATTCTTTCAGAAAAGGAAGAACGTCTCATGGCACTTCAAAGTGAATCCGGACAAACTGCCTCAAATGTTTTCAGTCTTCTCAATGATGTTGACATGAACTTTGGAACAGTCACAGTTGACGGACAAGAAAAGCCCCTCACACACAGCACATGGAGCAACTTTGAGGAAAACCAGGACCGCCAAGTCCGAAAGGATGCATACACAAAATTCTACAAGGTTTTCGACAGCCATGCAAACACACTGGCTTCCCTCTATGCCGGAAGCGTAAACAATGATATTTTCATTGCACGTGCAAGAGGATACAATTCATCTCTGGACGCAGCTCTTTATGGAGACAAAGTTCCAGAGTCCGTTTACAGAAATCTCATTGAAACAGTTCACAAAAATCTCCCAGACCTGCATCGCTACTACAAACTAAGAAAAAAGGTTCTTGGAGTTGATGAGCTTCGACACTACGATGTTTATGTTCCACTTGTTAAATCAGTAAAATCCCATGTAACTTACGAGGAATCAGTTGAAATATGCCGAAAAGCAATGGCTGTACTAGGGAAAGAATACACAGATACTCTTTGCGACGGACTTTTGGGCGGATGGTGCGACAGATTTGAAAACAAGGGAAAGCACTCAGGAGCATTCTCAAGCGGCTGCTACGAAGGATATCCATACATTCTCCTGAACTACGACGAAGACACATTGCGTGATGTTTACACAATGGCACACGAAGGCGGACACAGCATGCATTCATGGTACAGTGTTCACAACAATCCTTTCAGCTGCTATGACTACACAATTTTTGAGGCAGAAGTTGCATCCACATTCAACGAGGAGCTTGTATTCCAGTATCTTCTCAAAAACGCAAAGGATGACGAAATGAAGAAATATCTTCTTGCAATGAGAGCAAATGATATTCTTGCCACACTGCATCGCCAGACAATGTTTGCAGAATTTGAACTTAAATGTCATGAATCAGTAGAAAACGGAACACCATTAAGCACAGAAAGCATCAGAAAAATCTACAGGGAACTTCTCGAGCAGTACTTTGGACCTGAAATGCACTTTGAAAAAGAAAGCGACATGGAAGGACTTAGAATTCCTCACTTCTACAATGCATTCTATGTTTACAAATACGCAACAGGAATCTCAGCTTCACTTGCACTTGCAAAGCGTGTTACAGAAGGTGGAGACAGGGAACGCGAAGACTACTTCAAATTCCTCAAGAGCGGAGGAAGCCGTTATCCAATTGAAAGCCTCAAGATAGCAGGTGTAGACATGGAAAGCACAGAACCGGTTCAGGCAGCACTGGATACATTCAGAGATCTTGTTGATCAGCTTGAAAAACTTTTATAGGTCGAAGAAATGAACATAGAACTTGAAAAAATTCCATGTTTCGGAGTTGCAGGAAATTTCACCGGGCATCTGGAACAGGCAGGAGAAGCAAGGGACTTTTCAAAGATTGAAACAAAAGAAGCCAATGCTCCAAAAGCAATGTTTCCAACCTACATTCCCGGTGGAAAAGATCCCACTCCAGAATTTCTTACTGTATATCCATTTGATGACAAGAAAATTCTTTTTCCGAAGGATGAAGAGAAACTGCAGATTGAACCAGAATGTGCCATTATTTGCAGTGCATCATGGAACAATGGAAAACTAGTTGATTTGGTACCTGAACTCTTTGGTGCTTCCAATGATTGTTCGATAAGAAATCCAAAAATTGCCGAAGGAAAAATCATCAAAATCAGCCTTAAGAAAAACTGGGGAAAATCAACAAAAGGACTTTCATCAAATCTCATTGAAATCAATTCATTCAAGGAAAAAGGAATTCTCGATTCCTACAGAATTGCAAGTTTTCTTGTGAGAGATTCAAATGTATTTGATTACGGGGAAGATTCGCAGATAAGGGGCTACAGCTACTTCTACAGAAAGCTCATAGACTGGTGCATTGAAAAAATCAATACACAAAATGACACGGGACCTCAGGAAAATATTTTATCATACCTGAATTCCATGAGTTCACTTCCAGAAAAAATCATGATAAGTGTGGGCGCAACAAGATACACAGAATTCGGTGAAACTAACTTTTTGAAGAACGGCGACCATTCAGTTGTTGTCCTGTATCCTGAAACCATGACTCACCAGGAAATTGCTGACCTGGTAAAAAAGAATGATTTTTCAAGAAAAGACATTTCAGTTCTTTGCCAGAAAATTATGATGTAGTTTTTCTGATTAAACAAAAAAAGACTGTCCGTTGACTGGAATACATTTCAAAAGAGCCATATTCCAAAGGACAGTCTTTTTTATTTAACAAAGATTACTTTTCAAGAATGAATTCAACGCGTCTGTTTTTCCAGTTTACTGAAGAATCCTTTCTGTCTGCCACAGGTTCAGTTCCACCCTTACCTTCTACAGAAATTCTTGACTTTGAAATTCCCATCTTTGAGATTTGTTCCTTAACATACTGGGCACGAGCCTGTGAAAGAGGAATAAGAGCCTTTCCCCAGTTTCCTTCAGTTGTTTCTTCTGAACTATTGTCAGACACGCGGTTTGCATGACCAACGACAGTAATCTTGTAATCTCCGAACTTCTTCAAAACTTCAGAAACTCTTTTCAAGACTCTCTGGTTATTGTCAGCCTGAGCCTTTGTAATTCCGCCTGGGCCAGTCTTAAAGTCTGCCTCATTGCTGCGGAAAATAATTGAAGGAATTCTCATCTTAAGCTTGTTACCGTCACGAATAACAAGAATATCAACATTAATTACACCGTCAATTTTTGATGTCATTCCAAGTACATCAGTCACAACAAATTCATAAGGATAGTCTTCTGCAGACTGAACTGTATCTCCGTTGTTTCCGCGGCCATCCCAGATAATTCCAGGAGTAATCGTTGATTTTCCGCTTGTCTTCCAGAACTGCTTTCCATTACGATCCTTGATCACATAGCTCCAGTTCTTGATTCCTGCCTTTGTAATGGCAGCAAGCTTAACCTCAAGTTCATCATCCTCACCATCATTATCAGGACTGAAATATTTAGGACTTGTAACTACATATAGTTCAGGAGCCTTTGTTGAGCAAAGGAATTTTGACGAAACTGCATCGCAGGAATTTCCCTTTTCATAATCAATGTGAAGACTTCCTGTAAAATAGCCTTCACCAACCGATTCCTTTGATCCGTCCAGCACACCATTCCATGAAATTGAAGATGGAAGAGCTGACGAAGAATCTCCGTGGAATTTCTTTACCACTACATTCTTTTCATTAAGAATGCTGAATGTCCATGAAGAAATTCCATCCTTGATCTGGGCAATAATCTCAAATTTCTGCTCATCAAGATATCCATCACCATTTGGAGAAATTCCTGCATACTCAGCAGTTACGATTGCACTTGCACTTCTTGTATCAAGATTGATATTTGACACAACCTTTCTGAATGAGTTTCCTGCTTCATCCTTGGCAAAAATGCTCATTGTGTATTTTCCATCAGAAACCTTTGTTCCGTTGTCATCAGTACCATTCCACTTGAAGTCTGTCATTGATGAATTGTTCCAGGCAAATGTTTTTACAACGTGATTCTTTTCATTTCTGATTTCGCAGGTCCATTTGTCTTCCTTTGTTGAATTTGAAACTGAAACCGGAATATCCTGTCTTGAGCCAAGTCCATCAGGCGAGAATAAAAGATAAGGAACATTGATATTTGCATTTGGAGCAACCGTATCAATTATGAAATCATTTCCCTGAGCCTCTGAAACTGTTCCGCTCACAGCCTTAGTCTGAATATAAGATGAATATGTACCATCAGCACACTTAGATCCGGAATCAGAAAGACCATTCCATGAAATCTGTGACGGCTTACCCTTTCCTGCAAAAATTCTTACTGTCTTCTTATCTTTTGAAAGGATGCGGATTTCATAGCTTTCAATTCCAGACTTTGCATTTGCAATTGGTGTCAGAACAAGAACATCCTGAACTCCGTCTCCATTTGGACTGAATGCCGAAGGACTTGCAGAAATTGCAAGCTCTGTTGAACTTGTATCAAGCTTAAATTCCTTTGACGAAAATTCATCCATGTTTCCGGCAAGTTCTGAAACTTCAAGAACATATCTGTACATTCCATCCTGAACAAGATTTCCATTGTCATCAAGTCCGTTCCATGATGCATTTGCAGGAAGCGAACCAGCATAATTGAAAGTACGGATAACATTGTTATTCTTGTCTACGATTTTTCCAACCCAATTCTTTTCACCAGTGTAACCAGGTTCCTTTTCAACAATTTCCTGTGGAAGAATCAAATCAGACTTTCCATTGAAAACCTGAGTAGAAGGATCCTTGACCAATGCCTTAGGAGCAGCATTATCAATTACAAATACAGGAGAATATACTGGAGTTGGCTCATATCCGTTCAAATAACGTGCAGTAACCTTTGTTCTGTATTCACCATCTGAAAGAAGAGAACCAGATGAAGATTTTCCATCAAAGACAAAAGTGCTGTCAGGTGGATTGGTTTTTCCAGACTTTGAAAAATATACCTTATCATCATTTTTTCCAACAACACTAATTTCCCATGAACTCAATGAGTTTACGCTTGCCTGTGGATTTGGAACGGCAACTTCAAATGTAATGTTCCTGCTTACATTTGGAACTGTTTTCCCTTTTGGTGCTGAAGCAAAAAATCTTGAGCCTTTTACAGAAACTGCAATCTCAGGTTTTTCAGCAGAAAAAATAATATTGGAAATAACAGCCCTTTCACTTTTGTTTCCTGCAAGGTCAGTTGATTCAATTTCGTAGCTGTAAACGCCATCTGCAACAATAGACTTATTGTCATCAGTTCCATTCCATTCAACAGATACAGGAGCTGCATTTTCAAATATGTATGATTTTACAGCATTTCCCTTTGCATCAAGAATTCTTGCATTCCACTTTTGCTCGATGGAACCTGACTGAGTAATCTTAAAAACAGCTTTTGAACCTTCACCAAAAATTTTGTCAGAAACATTTGCAAGATTAATCTGTGGAGGTGTATTGTCTACGATTACCTTGAACTTGGATGTGGTTGCGGCATTTCCGTTGTCATCAGATGCGGTAAACTGATAGTAGTAAACTCCATCAGGAGCAACCCTACCATCATCAAGAAATCCATTCCATGAAACAGAAGAAGGAATCTCTACTCCAGCCTTAGGTGTTTTCACAGACTTAATAAAAGACTTAACGCTGAAACTTGTTGGAAGAGAAATCTTGTTGCCGATGGTTCTAACAACCTTTCCATTGGAATCAGAAATAATGAGAGACCATGAATTTACATATCTTTTTTCCTTTATTTTTAAAGGAATGATAAGTTCATCCTTGACTCCATCATTGTTTGGTGAAATATACTCTACTCCGTGGTCTGCAAAAGCCGGAACTCCAAGACCTAGGGCAAAAGCACAGGTAAGTGCAGTCTTTGATAAAATATTCTTATTGATTTTCATATTTACTCCGTATCTAACGACTACTCCTCATTCCAAATAATAATCTCTGGAGGAGTTGTATCTTTTAAACCAAGATTTACACGTGCACCAAAACTGGCAGCATGAATTCCCGAATACAAATTCTGATATGCCACAGATGGAATAATCTCGCTCTGTTCCCAGTCAGAATTCTTTTCCTTGATTTTTGCTGAATTGAAAAGGAACTTCATGGAAACTCCCAATGCAGGAACATTAAGTCCATCAGATCCACCTTCAGCAAGTTCACGGGCATTTCCCTGCCATGACAGTGAAACATTAATTAGCTTGTCAATAACAACACCAAATGAAAAGTCTGCAATAAAATTCTGGAAAGAAGGAACGGCAACATCACAGCTGAAACCGCCCTTTACCTTGCTCACATCAAATACAGTTGCTGCAAATGAAGCACGAGGAGTAAGGAATCCAGGATATGATGCATCATCAAAACTTCCATCAATTCCCAGAGTTTCATATCCGGAAAGAGGCTTTCCCAAATTCAGGAGAGCAAATCCATAGCGTGGATTCTTGAAACATGCAAAATCATCACCCTTGTACAAGACACCAACATCAGCACCAACCGTAAAATCTGCGCCGCTTCCCATGTAGTAACCAAAATAGGCATTTGCACCAACAGCCAGGTTCCTTGAAATTTCCTTGGATGCTCCACCATGAGCTACAATTGATTTCCTCAAATTCATTCCGTAAAAATCACTTGCAAGGAAACTTGTTGTTCCAGTAAACACAAACCATTTTGTTGGAACCATCAGACCAAGTTCAGCACCAAAGCCGGCAGAAGAATCCGAATCCTCGCCCAAAATTGAGATCTTGTTTGAATTGAACAGAATTGTTCCGCTGGCATCCACCTCAACTCTCTGCTCCCATGCAGGCAAAGCCGGATTATAAACAATTGATGAAGGAAGAACCGTAAAATTAGCTCCACCTGTAGCACTGGCTGCACCTGACATAAGCTCAGGATTTGTGAGCCTGAACATCTCCTCACCGCCAAATGGTGGATTGTATGCAAACAAAGTTGATGCAAGCAAAGCTGTTCCCGCCAACAATAAAATCTTTTTCATGGTAAAATTAAACCTCCCATAATTCAATAAATTATTTAATGAATGCATCCAGAACAAAAGATGCAACAATATTCAAGTTAATCTGCAGGATCTGTTTTCCGAAAAAACTTCATTGCAAAACAGACTCCCTATTTAAGTTTGTCCTAAAATCAAAGCATTTTCAACTGCATCAATTGTGGAATCCGGTGTACTTGCACCTGCCGAAATTGCAACCCTTTCCATAGCCATAAAACAAGCTGGAATCTCAAGTTCATTTTCTACCAGATGGCATTTTGAAAAATACCTGGTTCCACTATCATAAAGCCTTCTGGTATTTGCAGAATTCTTTCCTCCGATAATCAACAGGCCATCTGCCATTCCCTCAAGTTCACTAAGTGCATTCTGACGCTCCATTGTTGCTGAACATATTGAATTAAAAACCTGAAGCTGACTATTTTTTCTTTTCAGAATGGTACATATCTTTTCAAACTCAACGGGACTAAAAGTTGTCTGCGCAATCAAAACAGAATTCTCAGGAAGAAAAAGCTTCTCTGCTTCCTCTGCGCTTTCAATCACAGTGACAGGCGTTTTTGCATAAGAAGAAATACTTACAACCTCACCATGATTTCTGTCACCGGCAATAATTATGTCAAAGCCTTTTTCACTCCACTCCCTGGCTCTTTTCTGACTCAAATGAACACGGGGACATGTAGCATCAAGAACAACAGCCTTTCTGCTTTCCAGCCTGGACAAAACATCTGGTGTCGTTCCATGTGCTCTAATAACAACAACGCTCGATGAATCAACCTCATCCATATTATCTGCATCCAGAAGTCTCAAGCCTCTTTCTTCAAGAGAAGCCAGCACAGTTGGATTATGGATCAGTGGTCCAAGAGTAAATATTTTTTTTGTTCCGTCCCTGTTCTGATCAAGAGCATTGACTGCAGTTTCAACAGCCCGTCTGACACCCATGCAAAAACCAAGAACTTTTGCTCTAATTACCTGCATATATATAACAAAAAAAGCCGCAACAAGTTTTTGTCACGGCTTAAAACTATCTATTTTTCTGGAACCTCTAAAAAATCAATTTAAAAAAATGTCCGGTTTTAGTTTGCTGGCATTGAAATCACGTTCTTGTTTTCATGTGGTCGAACATGATTTGCATGCACACCTGGTTCCCAGTGACGGCGGGCAAGAGCAATTACACCACCAGAGATGAAAATAGATGAATAACAACCAGAAATAAGACCTACCGTAAGAACAACTGCAAAGTCACGGATGCTTCCTGTTGTGAACACAAGAAGTGAAATGGAAGCAAACAATGTTGTTACTGTTGTAATAATAGAACGGCTCAAAGTTCCAGTAATTGCTGTATCAAGAATATCCCTGAAATCCTTTGTCTGAACAACGCGGATGTTTTCACGAACACGGTCAAGAATAACGACAGTTGCGTTGATTGAGTAACCGAAGATAGTGAGAACTGCAGCAAATGTTGTTGTTGAGAATTCAATCTGTGACCATGAAATGAATGTGAACATAATGAGACAGTCATGAACAAGAGCTATGATTGAACCGAGAGCAAAATCCCAGTGGAAGCGAATTGTTGCGTATCCCCAAATGATAAGGAGTGTTACCAGGGCAAGTGCAATTGACTTGTATGCAAGGGAATTTGAGAACTGAGATCCTACGAAATCAGTCTTAACAATTGCAACGTTGTCACTTCCAAACTTATCGTGAAGGCTGGCCATGATTCCATCCTGAAGTTTTTCTACAGAAACTGAATCATCAGAAATAGCAGCACGAATCTGGAAACTCTTGTTTCTATCAACACCAAGTTCCTTTACAACAACATTCTGTGAAGAAAGAGATGCACGCACAGTATCAATATTTACAGAAGGATCTTCCTTTGCAACATAGAGCTTCAGTGCAGAATCTGAATAAAGTCTGGATGTAGAAGCACTGTCAAGATACAAGCCGTATGAATCGCTTGACTCTCCGCTGAGCAAGACTGCATTAATTCCTTCAACAGAATTAAGAGCCTTTACCATGTCACCTACAGTTGGATTCTGACCAAATGTAAATGACTTTGTTTCGTTTTCTGCACCTGCTCCACTGATGATAAGGTCAAGAGCAAGGTTAGATGCCTCAATACTTGCAGTTGCAGTTCCGGAATATGTAACAGAAATTGCAGGAGGAGCAATTCTTACTTCATCAACCAAACCAGGAACAAAATCAATTCCGTAGTTGATTCCCTTAATAAAATAACCAGCAACACCAGCAGCAATGATCAGGAAACTGATGACTGCACAAACTGGAAATGCCTTGCTGAATTTCTTAACTGTTTTCATTATTTAATCCCCCAGCCAATGCTGATGTTCTTCTTTCCAATAACTTCTGTCTGGAAATCAAACATAAGGCGTGAAACAAAGAGTGCTGTGAATACTGTTGATACAACACCAATTGCAAGGCTGACTGCGAATCCCTGAACGGCACCAGAACCAAGCTGGCTCATGAAGATTGCAGCGATGAATGTTGTGATGTTAGAGTCCATGATTGCCCAGAATGCATTGTTGAAACCTGCATTTATTGAAGATGCCCTGTCTTTTCCAAGACGACGCTCTTCCTTGATGCGTTCAAAAATGATTACGTTAGCATCAACTGCCATACCAATTGTAAGAATCATACCTGCAATTGTTGGAAGTGTGATTGTAAGGTTAAAGGCACTAAGGATACTGAACATAATGTAAAGGTTAAGAACCTGAGCAACACAGGCATTGATACCTGCTCCATGATACCAGATAAGCATGAAAACCATAATGGCAGCAAGACCAACGAAAATAGCCATGATACCCTGATTGATTGCAAGATCACCAAGGGAAGCACCAATAACCTGCTGGCTTTCAACTGAAAGAGGAACATCAAGCCAGGCTGTCTGCAAAACCTTTTTCAGGTTCTGGGCTTCCTGAATTCCAAACCCTGTGATTGCAACGCTTCCACCTGTAATTGGTCCGTTGATCCTTGCATTTGACTTGATCTTGTCATCACTTACGATACAAAGATATTTTCCAACATTGTTTTTCGTGAATGTTCCGAAGATTTCAGCACCCTCACTATCCAATGTGAAGCTAACCTGTGGACGTGAAGAAAATTCCTCTGTTCCGATATCAGCAGACTTAACATGCTTACCGTCAAGAATAATTTCTTTCTTTACAACGAGATAACCCTGTCTCTGATCAAGACCGTATTCATCTGTTGTGTAAAGACCCATAACTTCGCAGTCTTCAGGAATAATTGTAGGATCAATAAGATTTCCCTTGCTGTCGAAAGTGTTTGTCATGTTTTGAAAATAATATTCCTGGAACTTCTGAGTTGCCTCCTCATCTGTAAGGCGGAAGTTCAAGATACCACGACCCTGAATGATTGAGTTAATCTGATCAGCTTCTGCTGAACCTGGAAGTTCAATATAGATATGGTCTTCACCCTGCTGACGGATTGTTGGAGAAGAAAGACCAAAGCGGTCAATGCGGCTTGTGAGAGTTTCAACAGCCTGAGCCATTGCATCTGACTTCAATGTAAGCTCGTCTACATTCTGACCGGCCTGATTTGCAAGAACTGCATCAAGGTCTGCCTTAACGATAACATTCATACCACCGGAAAGATCAAGACCAAGCTTTACGGAATTCTTGTAAGCATCCTTAATCTTGAGAATGCGCTTTCTGTAGATACCTTCAATAAAATCTGAAAGCTCTGCCTTTGAATCAAAGGAAGAAACTGCATCTGCCAGAGTCATCTGCTTCTCAACTGGTTTTCCGGCAAGCTCCAGATTCTTTTCTGCCTGTTTTCTGAGCCATGCCTGATCCTCAGTAAGAAGAGTTGAAGGAGCATTCTTTATGGTCTGGATAAAAGCCTCCACTTCCGCGGCAGCCTTTGCACCAGAATAATCCTTGATTTTTTCCAAAGAGCTCAGGGCAAGAGCCTGCTCCTCTTTTGGAGTAAGTGCATACCAGCTGATTGTTGGCCAGAGAAAGGCGAAACATACAGCCAATACTGCAATGATCGTAATAAGACGACTTTTTTTACTCATCTTTTTTGTCTCCAGATTCGGCAGCTGATCCTGCCTTGTCTTCTTTATTTTTCTTGTCTGAAATTACTGCAGCAATTGCCTTGCGGTCAAATTCAATCTTTGCACTGTCATCAACCTTAACAACTACTGTATTTTCCTTAACAGAACTAACTGTTCCGTGAATACCACCGATTGTAACTACCTTGTCACCCTTCTTGAGTGCATCAAGCATCTTCTGAAGTTCCTTCTGCTTCTTATTCTGTGGGCGAATCATGAAAAAATACATGACACCAATGATAAGAATCAAAGGCATGAACATTGAAGCTCCACCCAAAAGTCCTGCATCTGCCGGAGCTGCTGCTGTCAACATAGAATAAACCATATCATCCTTCCTGCGATAAAATTTTTGTTTAAAATACTAACCGATTATAACAAAATACATGAGTGCTTTCAAGACAAAGAATCAAAGGCGTGGACAAAAAATTCTAGCGGCGCAAAAGCTTATCCAGTTCTGCATTTCGCGAAAGATAGTCTGGATTGGCAGGATCGATTGCAACAACCTGCTTGAGATAATACTGGGCACGACGCCAGTCACGTTTCCTGTAATAAATTTCATACAGGCGGAAAAGAGCATCCTTATTTCTAGGATTTGCAGTAAGACTGGATCTTAAGTCAGAAAGCACAACTTCCTCTGTAGCCCCGAAATAACTTCTCTGATAATAGAGAAAACTCTTCATCTTCTGGTTTGATTTCGGAAGAAGACGGGAAATCATATCAAGGGACTGCTGTCTGTGAGATGCAGCAACAAGAGCCTTCAGGTAGCACTGCTGGTTATCCTCCGAAGAAGAATCATCAGAATACAGCTTCTGGGCCACATTCAACGCCTCCGGGAACAGCTTGAGTCCAATGCACACATCCACATGGTTTCTCCAGGATCTGTCATCAACCTTAGGACGTGAAATAATGACGCGGCTCAAATCATAGGCTTTTTTCCACTCACCTGTTCTTGAAAGCTCCACCACATATACTTCCATTGCAGGAATATTTTCCTTATCTGCCCCAAGAACTTTTTCACACAATTCAGCAGCCGTCATGCCGTTTACCTTTGAAGACACTGCAGATGCCGTTCTTGCAGCAAAAACCATCACGTCAATATCATCAGGATACAATGAAAGAGCCTTTGAGCAGGTTTCAATGGCTGCAGAAGAATTCTTGTTCCATTCACGCTGAAGCTCAGACCTGAGCATGAGATAGTTTTTATTTTCAGGTGCGATTCTGGAACAGACATCAAGAAGTGATGACGTGCGGATATAATCCTGACGCCCCATAAGAATCCTTGCCCTAAGAAGAATATAATCAACACTGTCCGGCTCACTCAAAAGAACACGGGCAACATAGGATTCAGCTTTTGAATAGTCACCCATTGCATAGGATGCATCAGCACAAACCTTAAGAAGGGAAACATTGTTTGTAAAATCAGACAAATATTTTTCTGCCTTTTCAAGGGAATCCTCAGGCTTTCCAATCTTGAAGTCATTTCTGGCAATGGCAACGGCTATTTCAATACTATCGGAAGCAGCCTTTGAACAGGACTTGAAATACCTTGAAGCCTCAAGAAATTTTCCTTCACGGTCAAGCAGGCATCCCTTGAGATAATTGGCAAGAACAGAATCACCCCGGAATTTTAAGGCGGCATCAATTTGCATGTGGGCATGCTGGGCATACTCGGAAAATTCCCTGTCAGAAATCCTGATCATGGAAAGCACAGGAAGAATTGCAGACAGAAAATCAGAATTGCTGGTACTCAGGTCATAGATGCCCCTGAGAGAATTTCCCGCAGCCCCCACGTACTGGTTTTCATTTTTCATGTCGGGAACATACCAGTTCACACGCTCTGAAGGCCAGACAAGGGACAAAATTACGGATGAAACATAGAGAACAGTCTTTTCACTTTCAGAATAGGAAGACACATCAGACTTATGAATTGCAGTCACCGCCTGCCTTAAATTCTGATAGGTTCCATTGCAAACCAAATCCATGGTTTTTGAACTTATATCTGAAAAATATCCCCTGTTCCTGGGTGCAATCTTAATGACACTCTCACGGGGTTCTTTGGCATCCGGCTCCGTGGCTGCAGGAACTTCTGGAGAATCCTTTTCAGGGGAAACATTTTCTTCAGCAGTCGTTTTTTCAATTACAGCATCAGTTTCTGCCATAGAAGGATTCTGGCCCGGATCAGGTGCTGACCCGCAGGAAATGAGAGCAAGTGGAATAAATAGAAAACCAGGAAACCTTCTCATGAAAAACTAATCGCCCGATGTAATATCAGAATCATCTTCCATGTAGGGAAAATCTTTTTTTCTAAGCTGCTGGGCAATATAAATACCAATAAGAACAATACCAACAAGAATAAGAAAGAAAGGAGCTGCCATAACGGCAAATTCCATGAAAGAACACTGAATAACGTGACAAGAAAACATGAGGAACAGAATCCCCATTCCCAAAAGGAGAATTGCCGGGAAAAGAAAAATCGTTCTCAGTCTCTTATGAATGAAAAAATCCGCAGGAACAAGAGAAAGCCCCGCATTGATGACAATTACCGGCCACAACTGAGAAATTGTATAGTCAGTGAAACCAAGAGAAATAACACTGAAAAGAACTCCATCAAAAATAAACATGAAGCCGAGGGAAATGAGAAAGGATTTTCTGGACAGACAGAAAGCCACATAGAGAAAAAATTCACCGACGACAAATAAAGTCACAGGCAAGAAAATACCCTGCCTGGTTCCGTCATAAAGAGCGTTCAGGCACAGGGCAATACCCAAAACCAGAAGAATAAACCCGGCACCAAGAATAATCCTGGACCGACCACTAGCATTGATTCTGTTCATTTCATCCATGCCAGAAAGTATACCACTATTACAGCAAATAATTCAAGGAACAGAAAAAAGTACATGAAAGACAAGATACTGTATCTTTTTTTATACAGTACTCCAAGTCACTGTACTAAATATTATACAGTGTATATTTTTATACACAAGGATTTTTTGTATTTTCCAATAAAATTTACATTTTTGACATAAAATTCAGTCAGTCGTGACCAAATTCACCCGATTGAATCTCTATTTTCTCTAAATGAATTAAAATTTCCTAATCAACACGTAATGACCAAATAGGAAATTTCACCACTTGGCATAATATATGCATATATTTAGTGCCATGAACAATCAAACTATTAAGGCTTACCTTGCTTCCATTAACAAATACCCTTTGCTAAATGAAGCAGAAGAAAAAGATCTTTCTGTAAAAATCCAGAAAGGAGACAAAGCTTCCCTTACAAAGCTCATCAACTCAAATCTCAAGCTGGTAGTCAGCATTGCCACAAAGATTTGCAAGGATTCGGAATTCCTCATGGACCTTATTCAGGAAGGAAACATGGGTCTTATGGTTGCCGGAGGAAAATTCAGCCACACATTTCAGACTCGTTTTTCAACCTATGCCTATCCATGGATTACCCAGTACATTCTAAGATATATAGACAATCATTCTTCCCTCATCTCCATTCCTCACAGAAAGGAAATGATGATAAAGAAAATTCAGAATGCCCAGGCTTACTTCTTCCAGCAGAACGGACGAGAGGCAACAGTCAGTGAATTGTCTTTGTTCACTGGAATTGAGATGGACAAGATTATTTCCACAATGGATTATTCATACACTATGGCATCTCTGAATGTAAAGGCCGGGGACGATGCAAACTCATGCACTATCGGAGATCTTATTTCAGACACAACATACAGTCCTGAAAATCTCCTTGTCACAAAGGAAACAAAGAAAATTGTTCACGAGCTCATGGACTCACTTCCGGGAAACGAAAAGAAGGTTCTCTGGTATCGCTACAACTTTGATGAGGAAATGTCAGGAAAAACACTCAGGGAAGTTTCAAAGATTATTGGTGTAAGTCCAGAAGCAGTAAGACAGACTGAAATGAGGGCACTGAAGAGACTTGAAAAGGCTGCCAGAAAGACAGTCTGAATCAAATCTGACACTACTCATAAAAAAATGCCATGAAAAAGCCTTATTACCATCAGCTGATCCATGGCATTATTGTTTTCAAGAATAAACTAATCCCTCACCTTTGGGGCAAGCTTTCTTGCAAGATAAATAAACGGTGTATCAAAAAGTGATGTAAACACATAAATCACATAGCTTGATATTGCAATTGAAATCAATGTCTTGAAATCATAGGTTCCTGCAAAAGCAAGGAATGTAAAAATCAGTGTGTTAATAAGCTGAGAAGAAAGAGTCGAACCGTTGTTTCTAAGCCAGAGATACCTTGACTTGTCACCTGTTGATTTTGTGCTCTTTTCCCATATCTTGTGATAAACCCACACATCGTAAAGCTCACTCACAAGATACCCGAGAAGACTTGCAGCCATTATTCTTGGAGTAACAGCAAAAACCTCGCGAATACTCTTTGAGCAGAAATCATTCTCGGAAACAGTGAAGAACTGCCAGCTTACACTGATTACAACAAAAATAATAAGTGACGTGATTCCAACCCAGACAGCCTTTGAAGCTTCTTTCTTTCCGTATATTTCACTGAGAATGTCAGTGGCGAGAAAGCTTGATGCAAAAAGAACATTGCCTAGGGTCTGTTCCATTCCAAATGCATTCACAAGAATAAGAACTTCAATGTTTGCGGCAATTGCCTCAAGAACGAGCCAGGCATAAATTCCAGTCTTCCCAAAAACACGGAAAAGAAAAATCAGGAAACCAAAAAAAACAGGGATTGAACAGGCAATCAGGATTTCATTAATAAATGACATGAGGGACTCCTTTTGTTTTATGTCAGGTTGGTAAACTAACTGACAGCTTTATGTATTCTTCCCGAAACAAACTAATTGATCAGGGAAGAACAGCATACTACTAAATGGAATTTCTCTTGTCAATCATCTGACTCAAGACATTCAGAAGATTTGAAATTTCAAATGGCTTTGGAACAAAGGAATCCATACCGGCATCAAGGGCAACACGCTTGTCCTCGTCAAAGGCATTTGCAGTCATTGCAACAATCGGAATATTTGCCTTCTTTGCATCAGGAAGCTCGCGGATTATTTTTGTTGCCTCAATACCATTCATTACAGGCATCTGAACATCCATGAGAACCACAGAATAATAATCCTCGGAATGGCTTTTAAGCTTTTCAATTCCAATGGATCCGTTTTCGGCTTCTTCAACTTCGATTCCAACCTGCTTCAAAAGCTCGCGGGCAATATCCCGGTTAAGCTCATTGTCTTCAACAAGAAGAATCTTGACTCCCTTGAATTTTTCCTTTGAGAAGTCATGGGATCTTTGGGTAACAACAGGATCCTCCCTGGAATTTGTGTTTTCAAAATCAAGGCAAATGAGGAATTCAGTTCCATGGCCTTCCTCACTATTTACAAAGATTGACCCCTGCATGATATCAACAAGATTCTTTGTGATGGCAAGACCAAGACCTGTTCCCTGAATCTGAGACTTAAAGCTGTTCTCGTCACGCTCAAAAGGCTGGAAAAGACGCTCCTTGAATTTCTTTGTCATTCCAATACCGTTATCCTTGATTCTGAACTGATAAGAAGTAAATCCTTCAGCAACCTGAGGAGTTTCTGAAACAGTGAAGTCAATGAATCCACCATCTTTGGTATATTTTACAGAATTACCTATGATATTGATAAGGATCTGGTTAAGGCGCAGGTTGTCGCAGAGAATCTGCTTTGTAAGATTACCGTGCCTTTTGATGGTAAACTTAAGATTCTTAATCTGCATCTGAGACTGCATTACGTTTTCAACATCCGTGATAATCTTTTCAATGCTTGTTGGCTGAAGCTGCAAGGTGATTTTTCCGCTTTCAATGCGTGACATGTCAAGAACATCATTTATGAGTCCAAGAAGATGATTGCTTGATGATTTGATCTTTGCAAGATAATTCTGAGTCTGTTCCGGATTGAATACAGAACTCTCCGCAAGAGTCGTGAAACCAACAATGGCATTCATTGGAGTTCGGATATCATGGCTCATATTTGAAAGGAACAGGGTCTTTGCGCGGTTTGCGTTTTCAGCCATTGACAAGGCATCCTGCAGCATCTTTCTCTGCTTCATTTCATGCTCTATGTCATCATCAACATTCATGAATCCCAGAAGGAAATTCGAATAATCCTTCGATTCACCCATTCTGACAACCTTGAGCTTCATGTAGGAAAGCTTGTTATTTATGTAGGAACGGTAATTGACATAGAAACTTTCTTTTGAAGAAAGCTGGTGAAGAATATTCTCGCGGGAAAATGCCATTCGCATCATGTCACGGTCACCTTCATAAACCGAAACACTGATATAAAAATCCATGGCATCCTCATAGCGCTGGTCTCCAAAATCCTCGGCATAGAAAGAGCCAATCTTGTCATTTACACGAATAACCCTGATATGACTTGAAAAGAGATTGACCATATAAACGTTGGAATAGTCATTTGAAAGGGCATTAATAACATCAAGCTGATATAGCATTTCCTGTTTGCCGGCATAATTCTGCGTAATGTCCTTTACAACTGAAAGACCGATTATATCCCCGGATTTTTCATCCTTAGTGAGAATAACAGTATTCCTTGACCAGAAAGTATCCCCAGAAAAATTTACCCGCTGGAAATCGAACCACAACTCATAGCGGCCGGAAATGTAGCTGTCAGTAAGATAAAGTATGTCCATATTAGAACGGAAAGTCTTTTTTTCCTTTCCACTCATGTCCCAGCACAGGTTATCAACAAACTCAGTGTACTTGCAGTTTTCTGAAAGGCCAAAGGAATCAATCAGTTTAACAATAGAATTATTCACCCTCTGAATTGGTTCACCTATGATCTGATTCTTTGTAACGTTAAACTCAAAGAAAATATTTGCATCTGTTACAATGGCTCTTTTGTATGGGTCCATATAAACCGGAGCATCAGTTTCAGAAAGATTATTTACATGAATGGAGCTGACATCATTTATTGAAGTCGTGAAAATGGCAACTGTTCCTTCATAGGTCATGGATGACTCAACCAGAGAGTAACTGTCATCCTTATTGAACTGTTTTGTGCGGTATGTAAACTCAGATTTCTTTCCCTCATCATTTACTTGAAAATGAGTTACATCTGTGCCGGAAAAGAAAACGTCAATATCATCAGCATAAACATCTTTAGAAATTTTCTTGCAATAATCAGGCCAGTTTTCCTGCAGTGGACTTTCAGTCAGAACACCATTTTCAAGAGAAAGCTGAACAACGGAATAATCATCATCCGTGTTGATCTTGAAAATCTGGGAACAGGAAAAAAGCTTTGAAATACCAAGGAGTTTCTCGTAAAAATCATCTCTTTTCTTTATTCTGTTCTGCAAAATCTGATTCTGAGCCTGAGTAGTATAGTCACAGACAAGGAAATAGGCCATGACAGAATTATTTTCACCAACAAATTTCAGGGCTCTAACAGTTACCCAAAAATATTTCCCGTCCTTACCCTTTTTCTTTGTTCTCAATGGACCAAAATCAAACACTTTGCCTGTACCACAGGAGCAGAATTCTTTCCAGCCCTCGTCTATTTTTTTTACATAAGTCCCGGCAAGTGATTCCTTGAAATTTGCAATGAATTTGTCAACTGCAAAGGTAGAATTAGTGCTGTCATTTTCAAAAGAAATGGAACAAAGCACGCCAGAATTGAAATTGAATTCGTAAAGGGAATATTTATCATTTATATCCAACCCAGAGAACAACGGCTTAACTTTACTAAACAAATCAATCTGACTCATATCAACATTCCTTATGGCAATATTATAACACAAAAAAATTCATATTACGACTGGATTTTGCAAAGGAAATAAATTCAGAAAAACTCCCGGATTACAGCTTACGCAAAAAACTGATTACAGGATATCAATGATTTCACCAGCAAGAGCCTTGTTCATGCTGCGTACTGCACAGAATTTTCCGCACATGGAACAGGTATCATCATGCTCGGGAGCACGGCTGTCACGGATTGACCTGGCTGTTTCTGGATCCAGGGCACATTCCCACTGTGCTTCCCAGTCAAGCTTTTGTCTTGCAACTGCCATTTTCTTGTCCATGTCAATGGCACCCTTTACACCCTTTGCAATATCAGCAGCATGTGCCGCAATCTTGGATGCAATGATTCCCTGCTTGACGTCATCAACATTTGGCAGTGCCAGATGCTCGGCAGGTGTTACATAGCACAGGAAAGCAGCTCCATTCTGGGCAGCAATGGCCCCACCAATGGCAGAAGTAATGTGATCATATCCAGGTGCAATATCAGTAACCAGCGGACCGAGGACATAGAATGGAGCCCCCATGCAGATTGTCTGCTGTATTTTCATGTTTGCGGCAATCTGATCCATAGGCATGTGACCAGGTCCCTCAACCATTACCTGAACATCTTTTTCCCAGGCACGCTTTGTAAGTTCCCCGAGACGAACCAATTCTTCAATCTGGCAGACATCACTGGCATCGGCAAGACATCCTGGACGGCATGCATCCCCCAGAGAAATTGTAACATCGTGCTCACGGCAAATTTCAAGGATTTCATCATAATATTCGTAGAATGGATTTTCATTTCCAGTCATGGACATCCATGCAAAAACAAGTGAACCGCCACGGCTTACAATATTCATGGTTCTCTTATGCTTCTTGATCTGTTCAATAGTTTTTCGAGTGATTCCGCAATGCAATGTTACGAAATCTACTCCATCCTCAGCATGAAGCCTTACAACATCAATAAAATCTTTTGCGGTAAGTGAAGCAAGATCTCTCTGATAATGAATCACACTATCATAAACAGGTACGGTTCCAATCATGGCAGGACAGGTTTCGGTTAATTTGCGTCGAAAAGTTCTT
>SAMEA3663112__coassemble_41_pt1 | contig 50368 bp, 42 predicted proteins | sample SAMEA3663112__metabat2_low_PE_006 | metagenome-assembled genome bin SAMEA3663112 (sample SAMEA3663112) | pig gut metagenome | biome: pig gut; feature: pig-associated habitat; material: faeces | place: Denmark | collected 2012
TTTAATATATATCTATTATTTTGTATAGGTGTATATAAAAATGTCACAGTATCAGTCTTTTTTTATAAGTGCGTCTGCTAAAAATGCCTATGCCCAGTCCTGGTATTTTGCAAGATCCTCAGCTTCCGGTATAAGTTGAACCATGAGACTTTCTGAAACATTGGCGCCTGCTTTTCTTGCAGGTTCTTCCCAGTCGCAGTTCATTGACAATAAGCTGCCATTCCCTGAAAATTTCCACCGTGAAGTTTTCTGAAGAAACAGTGAACAGATTTGCAGATTTAATACCGCAGACCGACTAAATTTCTACTTGTTTTTATTGCATCCGCTGCTGCATTTTGAACATCCGCAGCAGACACTTCCATTTTTCTTTGCTTCACTATGTTTCCTGCAGATTGACTTTACGATTAAAGTAACGATAATGAAAAGAATTGCACTGACGATTACTGTTCCCATTGGATTACTCCTTCAAAATTCATAATTCACAATTTTAAATTATGAATTATGAATTTGTATTTATGAATTATTTATTCTTGTATTTATCTTTTCTTACGACCATATAGATTAAACCGGCCAACGCTGCAAAGCCGAGTGCAACTTCAACGTATGAACCTGCGCCACCTACGGTACCAGTAAAGAGACTTCCCAGCTGATTTACAATGAAAGCGATGATGTAGGCAAATCCGCATTCATACCCAATGGCAAACCAGAACCATTTTGTGTTGTTCATTTCTCGCTTGATGGCACCCATGGCGGCAAAACAAGGAGCACAAAGAAGGTTAAAGATAAGGAATGACATACCGGTTATGCCTGTAAATACGGCAGCCATGTTTGCATAGGCTTCTGTTCCGCCGTAAAGAATTCCCATAGTACCGACAATATTTTCCTTTGCTACAAGACCTGTAATTGCTGCAACTGTAGCCTGCCAGTTGCCCCAACCAAGAGGCTGGAAGAGCCAGCAGATTCCGCGGCCAAAGTAAGCAAGAATTGAACAGTCCATCTGATCTTCATCAAGCATTGTAAATGCACGCATTCCCAATGTTCCGTCTGCCCAGCCGAAGAATGAAAGGAACCAGATTACGATTGTGGAAAGAAGGATGATTGTTCCGGCTTTCTTTATGAATGACCATCCGCGTTCCCACATTGAACGAAGCAGGTTTCCCATTGTAGGCCAGTGGTAGGCTGGAAGTTCCATAACGAAGGGTGCTGCATCACCTGCAAACATCTTTGTTTTCTTTAGCATGATTCCAGAACAAAGGATTGCGGCAATACCGATGAAGTAGGCGCTTGTTGCAACCCAGGCGAATCCACCAAAGATTGCACCGGCAACCATGGCGATGAACGGAGTTTTTGCACCGCAAGGAATGAATGTTGTTGTCATGATTGTCATCTTACGGTCACGTTCATTTTCAATTGTACGGCTTGCCATGATACCTGGAATTCCACAGCCTGTACCAACCAGCATAGGAATGAAAGATTTTCCAGACAATCCAAAGCGGCGGAATACACGGTCCATGATGAAAGCGATGCGTGCCATGTAACCGCAGGCTTCAAGGAATGCAAGAAGGAAGAAGAGAACCAGCATCTGAGGAACAAAACCGAGGACTGCACCGACACCTGCAACAATACCGTCAAGAATCAGGCCCTTAAGCCAGTGGGCACAATCCATTGCATCAAGGGCAGATTCAATTACTGCCGGAACACCCGGAATCCAGATTCCGTAAGCATCAGGAGATGGGCCTTCTTCTCCATATTTTTCAACCATTGCCTTTGCGGCAACAACATCACTTTCTGTGAATTCAATCGGTTCTGAAACTTCAAGAGTTTCTTCATCCTGCACCGTATATGTAAATTCTCCATTTTCAAAAGCTTCAATAATTGCAGGGGAATCTCCGAATTCTTCACTAGCCTCTTCGTAAGCAGCGTTGCCAATTCCAAAGAGATGATAGCCGTCACCGAAAAGACCATCATTTGCCCAGTCGGTTGCAGCGGCTCCAACCGTAACCATGGCTATGTAATAGACTGTCCACATTGCCACGGCAAAAATAGGAAGGGCAAGCCAGCGGTTTGTTACAACGCGGTCTATTTTGTCCGAAGTGTTGAGCTTGCTTGCTTTTTGTTTCTTTGTAACACAGGACTTGATGATGGAATCGATGTACTTGTAGCGTTCTGCAGTGATGATTGATTCTGAATCGTCATCAAGTTCCTTTTCGCAGGTCTTGATGTCATCTTCAATATGTGCAAGGAGGTCTGTCCCCACTGTTATTCCTTCTGCTTCTTTAAGCTGTTCAATAACCTTTGAGTCGCGTTCAAAAAGCTTTACGGAATACCATCTCTGTTTTTCTTCCGGAAGATTGTGAATCACGGCCTCTTCAATGTGGGCAAGGGCATGTTCAACACAAGATTCAAATCTGTGCTGATAGGCCATGGGTTTCTTTTCTTCTGCAGCCTTTATTGCAGCAACAGCTGCTTCCATGCATCCTTTGTTTTTGAGGGCAGAGATTTCATAGACGGGACATCCAAGAACCTGTGACATTTCCTTAAGATGAATTTTGTCTCCGTTTTTCTTTACCACATCCATCATGTTTACGGCGATTACCATCGGTATGCCAAGTTCAACAAGCTGTGTCGTAAGGTAGAGGTTGCGTTCAAGGTTTGTTCCGTCGATGATGTTGAGAATTGCATCCGGGCGTTCCTTTACAAGGTAGTTTCTTGAAACTACTTCTTCCAAAGTATATGGCGAAAGGGAATAGATGCCCGGCAAGTCCATGATCTCTACGTTCTTGTGGCCTTTGAGTTTTCCTTCTTTCTTTTCGACTGTAACTCCAGGCCAGTTACCTACAAACTGGTTTGAGCCTGTAAGCGCATTGAATAAAGTTGTCTTTCCCGCGTTAGGGTTTCCTGCAAGTGCGATTTTCATTTATTTTTCCTCGTTTAAATTTTTTGCGTTAGGCAATGGAAGGCCGCGAAGCGGGTGCGCAGGCACCGAACGTAGTGGAGCCTGGAACTGCCGACCCGCAGCGCAGCGAAGGGGAACGCCCTCTTATTCCACTTCAACTAATTCAGCATCAGCTTTACGAACGGAAAGTTCATAATCTCTTACCGTTACTTCAACTGGATCTCCAAGAGGGGCTACTTTACGGACAAATATTTCAATGCCCTTAGTCAATCCCATTTCCATGATTCTGCGTTTGACCGCGCCTTCACCTGAGATCTTTACAACCTTTACTGTTGCCCCAGGCTTAACTTCTTTCAATGTCATATTTATTCCTATGTTTTTTGTCAACTAAGTTGACGATTTTTATGGACCCTCCAGTCCTCTAATTTACATATTTGCGGCTAATGCTTCGTCTGCAAGTTTTGAAATATGATATTCTGGAGTTCTGAATTTCTGAGGTTCATAACTCTTGTTTTCTTTCAAAAGCATATAAAGCAGTTCACCAAGTTTTCTTGCTGTCGTTACAATAGATTTGCCTTTCGACATACCTTTCGTACCCGACATGTATTTATATTTATCTCTTAAGGCTCCACCGTCCTTTGACCTTACAGTTCCCCATGCAGCCTGTACCAGCAGCGACCTTAAAAGTGCATTACCTTTTTTTGTTGTATGACCATTCCTTTTTATCGTACATGAATGATCAATTTTTGGTACAAAGCCCAGAAAATTACTTACCTGATGCGGATTTTCAAATCTGCTTAAATCACCCATATAAGCAACATATGCAAGTGCAGTTATCGCTCCTATTCCTGGAACTGTCATTGCAAGCTGAACTTTGTCATCCTTTTCAACTTCTGCATTTATTTTCTGCAGCAATTGTTCTATCTGTTTTTCAAGAAGTGAAAGTCTCTCTATCAGTCTTTCAGCTTCTTCCTTTTCATACCCTTTGAGTAAAGGCAGGATATTATTTCTGTTCTTTTCACAGCACATATCTTTTCTTTTGAACTGTGTATATCCTGCATGCTCAAATATTGCATGAAGTTTGTTTACTTCCCTTGTTCTTGCTCCCTTAAGTGATTTGTATTCACTTAAAAGTTTTCTTCTCTCCCATTCTTCATCAGTTGGCGGTGTCACTATCGGAAGTTCATCTTCATCATGATTCTTCAGGAGTTTTGCAAGCTTTAATGCATCCTCCTTATCGGTCTTCCTTGTGCTCATATAGATGACCGCAAGTTTTCCTGGATTCAGAATATAAACTTTACATCCTACAGTCTGTCTGATTCGTCTCTCGATTCTCATAGCAAGATTACAGGCTTCAATGGCAACAAGATCATCTGCTCCAAGCTTTTCACAAAGCTTATCAATTCCCTTAAAATCTGTTTTTCCATTTGTTCTTGTAATTTTCCCTTTTGGTTCCACAAGACACATGTCATATGTCCTTTTTCCCAAATCAATTCCAACAAATCTTCCTGATGCTTCCATAGCGTCCCCCTTTAGTATAAAATGAGGACTGGAGAGCTATACGAGTGCGTTGAATCACCGTTCTCCTATTCGCGGTCTTGGAGCTAGACTCCAAGCCGCATTTTGTTATACGGTGGCTGGCTTCGACAAAAACTACCTCCCGAACTCTTTCGTTCGCAAAAATGACCTGCCTTCCACCGGCCCTCCAGATCCGTCAATCTAGAGTATCCCGCTTTTCTCGTATTTTCAAATCGTAACAACTACCTCTTAAATAATTATTTTCCCTGCAAGTTCTTTGCTGATGGCAACCCTGGCATCCTTGACCTGAACAATCAGGTTTCCGTTCATTACGGCTACTACGCTTACCTGTGCTCCCGGAACAAAGCCAAGGTTTTTAAGGTGATGTTTCGTTTCTTCAAGACCACCTACTTTTTTTACGAGATATTCTTCTCCAATGTGAGCCATGTAGATTGGCATGATGTTTTCCATATCCTTTTTTATGAAGATAATTAGTATACTCTAACTATAGTTAGTTATTGCTAATTATGTCAAGTAGTTAGGGAAGGCTAACAAAAAAATGACGACAAAATTAAAAAAAATTTGCCGAAGAAAAAAAGCTTTCTGCTGTGCTTCCCCTGGTGTAGCTTCTGCATTGCTATTCTTTGCGTAAGGGGCTTCTTCCTGAAATTTACTGAATTCTAGAAATCTGCCGGGCATGTGAATTCCATTGTCTGTCCGGTTGTGGGGTGGGTGAATTTTATGTACTGTGCATGAAGCATAAGTCTTTGACCGGGAGTACATTTTCCGTAGAGTGTGTCTCCGATGATTGGAACATTGAAACCATGTTTGTCGGCGCTTGCAAGTCTCAACTGGTGGGTTCGGCCTGTGTGTGGAATGAACAGGACTCTGGTTGCATTTGTGGTTTTTCCATGTGGATCTGTGTAGCGTTCAACTCCAAGAATCTTCCACTGGGTTACTGCTTTTTTACCGTTCACCTTATCCCAGATCTGGTGTGGTCTGTTGTCAATGTCGAGTCTAAAGTACAGTTCCATTTGTCCTTCATCCGGGATTTTGAGTTTTGGAAGAATTCCATCCAGCAGTGCAACATATTTTTTTTGCACGAGTCCTTCTTCAAATTGTTTATTGATTTTTTTGTGTGCTTCCTTCGTGAATGCAAGGACCATGATTCCGGAGGTTTCCATGTCCAGTCTGTGAACTGCAGGCTGTTGAATGCATCCGGGAAAAATTTTTTTTACACGGTTTACGATACAGTCCTGCTTGTCTGGTCCACGTCCCGGAACGCTTAGAAGTCCGCTTTGCTTGTTGACTACAATTATGTCTTCGTCCCTGTATAGAATTTTTATTCCCAGCATTGAAGGCAGGATCAGGGAGCATCTTTCATCACAGGGTGGAATTGCTTTGATATCCTGTTCTTCGATTTTTTCATCCCGCCTGAAAAGTATTTCTGCCATGCTAAGTGGCTGAAGGTTGTTTTTGAATGCATAGTTTAGAAGTTTAGGTTCGCAGCATTCACCTGTGCCGGTTGGTGGAAAATTGTTTGTGCATATTTCTTTGAGTGAGCGTTTTTTTCCGTCTATGCAGTAAAATGAATACAGGTTAAAAACATTTTTCTGTGATTGTGAAGTAAGCTCAAGTCTTTTCTTTTTCAATGATTCCAGGACTTCTGTGGGACCACTGTAACTGTTTATTGTGTTTGTAAGGGCATGAATTTCATCATCATTTTTTTCGAGAGCCTTTTCAATTTGTTCTGCTGAAACTATTGCATCAACAAAAATTAAATCGTCATCCTTATTCTTCTTGATTTTTTTTGTTGAACCGGAAATTGCAAAAAGCTTGATTTTTTTATTGTTTTTGCCTTTGCATATTAGGGATCCAAGCATGACCGGGAAATTTTTTCTTTCCGCACTTTCCATTGAGCTTGAACAAATTGAGTAGGAGCCGTTCCTGAGGTTTTCTGAAATTTTCAGGCAAAGAGAATAGGCTTCTTTTTCATCAAATGGTGGAAACATGGTTGAGTTGAATACTACTGATTTTTTTTTTATAATTCAATAACAGTTTTCGAAAAAAATCGTTATGTTTTGTTTTGAAAATTTATTTCAATACTTATTTTGAGGATAGCTCTATGGCAGAAAATTGTGGCGGAAAATGTTCGTCTTGTTCGAAGGATTGTTCTTCAAGACCTCTTCATGAAACTTTGAGAAAAGATTCTTCAGTAAAGAAGGTTATTGGCATTGTTTCTGGAAAGGGAGGGGTTGGAAAGTCTCTTGTAACAAGTCTTCTTGCGTGTGCAGTTTCCAGAGATGGAAAAAGATGCGCTGTTCTTGATGCTGATATTACAGGACCTTCAATTCCTAAGTCTTTTGGAATGAATAATGCAAGAGCAGAAAGTGTTGCTGAAAAGAAAGAAGATGGAACTGACGGTGGATATCTTAAGACTGTAAAAACAAAAACTGGCATTCAGCTTATGTCAATGAATTTTCTTCTTCAGAATGAAACTGATCCTGTAGTCTGGCGTGGTCCTGTTATTTCTGGGGCCGTAAAACAGTTCTGGACAGATGTTTGCTGGGAAGACGTAGACTATATGTTTGTTGATTGCCCTCCTGGAACCGGAGATGTTCCTCTTACAGTTTTCCAGTCTCTTCCTGTTGATGGAATTATTATTGTTGCATCTCCTCAGCAGCTTGTTCGTGTTATTGTTGAAAAGGCAGTAAATATGGCAAACATGATGAACATACCTATTCTTGGTCTTATTGAAAACATGAGCTATGTAAAATGTCCTGACTGTAACAAGGAAATCAAGATTTTTGGTGAAAGTAATATTGACAAGATTTCAGAAGAATTCAAGATTCCTCTTCTTGCAAGAATTCCTATGGAACAGAGAGTTTCAAAATCAGTTGATGATGGTGATATTGAAAACCTTCAGGTTGCTGAAATTGCTGATGCAGTTAAGGCAGTGGAGAATCTCAAGTAATGATTTCTCCTGATGAAGCAGCAAAGCTTTCCTTGCAAGGGATGTTGTTTCAAATTCCGGAAGTTCAGTGTCTGAAGAAAGAACTGCTGAGTATTACAAGAAGCGGCCATGCCCAAAATTGTGTGCAGATAGTGCAAGAATTTTTGCAGAGTATTTGAATGAAATTTATATGCGGTCCAATGGCCACAATTAGTCACGAGGCTTTCAGACGATGTGTGGAAGCCTTTGGTTTTTGTGATGAATATTTTACTGAAATGATTAATGCCTCATCCCTGCTTAATATGGGTCCATTTGAAAAATTTTATTTGATGAATGGGACTGTTGAAGATAAAATTGTCTGGCAGCTTACAGGTTGGGATGGAGTTACCATGGGAAAAGCTGCTTCCTTTCTTTGCACGCAAGGTGGTCTTGGAATAGACATAAATATGGGCTGTAGTGCTCCCCAGATATATAAGCTTGGTGCTGGAATTGGCTGGATGCTGAAACCCATTTCTGAAACAGCTCAATGTGTCAGGGAAGTTAAGAAGGCAATCCTGGAACATGAAAAATCTACTGGTGAGCATTTGCGCTTGAGTGTTAAGTGTCGTCTTGGAAAGGATGATTTTAAGGACAATGATTTTTTTTCTTTTACAGATATGCTTGTCAGTGAGGGTGTTGAGCTTATTACCCTTCATGCAAGAACAATCCGGGAAAAACCAAGAACATATCCCAGGTATGCCTATGTTCAGGAACTTTGCAGCCGCTACAAGAATGTTGATGTGTATCTCAATGGTTTTGTGAAAGACAAGGCTTCATATGAGTATGCAAGAAAAATGGCGCCTGATGCTAAGGGCATGATGATTGCAACTCAGGCAGCAGTTGAGCCGTGGATTTTCAGGAAACTTTCAAACATTGAACTTAATGACAATTCTAATAGAATCACTGTAGACAGAAAGCTCGTTGCTCACAAGTTTCTTGAAGACATGGTTGAATGTCAGCCTGAGGAATTCTGGAAAACAAGGGTACAGAGATTTTTTTCCTATTACTGCAAGCAGTTTGAGTTCGCTCATTATTTTGGATCAAAGATGATGAACTTCTTCGGGATGGAAGACAGTCATAATAAAATTGATTCCTATTTTGATGAAATGCCGGGCGAGCAGTTTATTGAAATCTAGTTCTGCAAAAGAATTATCTTCCAGAATCCCTGAATTTGCCTTCCACATAGTTTTCATCTTTTGTTCTGATTAGGGAACCTTCTGAAACTTCCATGTTTGTGTAAATTACGCAAGGGTGTCCGTTACATACCCAGTTGTAAAGTTCACCGTTTTCCGGGTTGATGAGAACAAAATCTTTTTTGAACTTAATGTCTTTTCCAACAATGTTCGGGCTAACAAGCTGCATCTGTGTTGATTCATTGAGCATGTTGAGGGCTTCAAGACTGTACATCCTGTATCCTTCGATTTTTGTTGCCAATGGAAGGTGCTTGTCTGGCTGATCCTTAACGCGCTTGTCATAAGCTGCTTTTGCCTGGTCGCATAAGGCTGCATATTCGTCATCCTGCAGTTTCTTGTAATCTGCTGCCTTTTTCAGAATTTCATTTTCTTCTGATTCTGAAAGCATTTGCCCGATTTCTGCAGCAAGCTCGTAAGGACTGTCACTTGCACCGCTTACTGTAACGTCTGCATCTGATTTGTTGAAATAAAATGCAGTCGTGAATGGTCTGTGACTTGCCTTGTAAAGTTCATCAACGAATGGAGAAGCTTCATCCTGCGTGATTTTTCCTTCCAGAGCATCCAATGCTTTTCTGTATGCACGTGTAATAAGTGCAACATAGTAAACACTTTTCATGCGTCCTTCGATTTTGAGGGAGTCAACACCAGCTTCCTTGAGTTCCTTGAGATGGTCAATCATGCACAGATCTTTGCTGGAAAGGACTGCCGTAAAATCATTTCCCTCGTAGATAGGAAAGTATTCGTCTGGTCTCTTGTGCTCGCGAAGTACCAGTTCTCCGCTTTCTGCAATTTTTTTTGCAGTAAGAACATCATAGTCCCATCGGCATGTGTGTGAGCAGAAGCCTTCCTGTGCGCTTCGTCCTGTGAGGTATGAACTCATCAGACAGCGGCCGGCATATGCAATGCACATGGCTCCGTGGATGAAACATTCGATTTCCATATCTGGAACTGCATCCTTGATTTCTGCAATTTCCTTGAGGGATGCTTCACGCCCCATGACTACTCTTGAAAAACCCAGAGCCTTGTACATTTTTACGGCTTCCCGGTTCATGCAGCTTGCCTGTGTTGAAAGATGAAGCTGTGCATCAGGAAAGTTTTTCTGGATTATTGGAACAATTCCCAGATCCTGAATGATAAATGCATCAATAGGATACTGCTTGAAATATGGAATGTTTTCTATGAGTCTGTCTATTTCATGATTGTGAAATGAAATGTTGAGCGCACAGTGGAGTTTTTTGCCTGGAAATTTTTCCTTTAGTTCAATGACTTTCTTGTATTCATCCTGATAAAAGTTGTCTGCCTTAACTCTAAGGGAAAAATTCTTGAGTCCAATATAAGAAGCGTCTGCCCCATAAAAATATGCGTACTTTAGTTTTTCAACATTGCCTGCAGGTGATAGAAGTTCCATGTTTTATTCCACTGTAATATTATTTTCTTTTATGAGTCGTTTTCTTTCTTCAATTTCTTCTTTTGTTTCTCCGCCACGGAAGTTTATCCAGTCACCGATTCTGGTAATTGATTCGTATGCTTCCATGAGGCTTTCATCTGCCAGCTGGAAAAGAAACATCATATCTTCAACTATGTCGAGAGTACATTTAACACCAGAGCGTGCAAGCTTAAGTTCAAACTGCTTGTTGTAAGGAAGCATGAGCTCTTTTGCTCCGCACTGAATGTAGAATTCCGGGAATCCTTCGTAGAGTGAATCTTCAGCTTTTATGGGTGAAACTGAGTAAGAAGAAATGTTTGATTCGTATGTGTACATGCAGGCGCATTGTCTGATGCTTTCAGCATTTGTAACTTCGTCCTTGAGTTTTTTTAGTGCAACAGTTGCATCATCAAATGAATATTCAAGGATTGGAGAAAGAAGAATAATTTTTGAAATTTCTGAAAGGTATTTTTTGTCCAGTCCCAAAAGGAATGAAAGTGCAATGCTTGCTCCCGAAGAGTCAGCTGCTATTATGATTTCAGGTTTTTCCTTATCTTCTTTTGCATCATCAGTTGAATTCATTTTCAGGTTGATTTTTTCGCTGAGAAGAACTGATTTGAATACGTTTTCAATATCTTCGGCTTGTGCCGGGAAAGGGTGTTCTGGAGCAAGCCTGAACTCAGGAAGAATAATTTTTGTTGAAGTGGCAGTTGCAAATGTTGAGCAGAAGCTTGTCCAGCTTTGTCGTGATCCTGCTATGAAATTGCCGCCGTGAATGTATATCATTGCCCTGTTTGCAGAAAAAAGTTCCGGGCAAATTATGCTGCAGCTTACTCCACCGAATTCCTTTTCTGTTATTTCAACTTTTCCGGGAATGTAATCTGTTGAGAAAGTTTCTTCGATTTTTTTTCTGAATGATTCTGTGTCAACTTTTTGAGAATATGAAAGTGTTTTGATTTTTTTTAATGCGGCTTTTTTATCCTGCTTAATTTCCATGTTATTCATTGTAGCAAATAACATTTACTTTTGCTATAATACATATATGCCAATTAGAATTGATTCAGATTTACCAGCTCGTACTACTTTGGAAAATGAAAATATATTTGTTATGACTCATGAGCGTGCAGTTGCCCAGGATATTCGTCCGCTGAAAATTGCCATTGTAAATTTGATGCCAACTAAGGAAGTTACAGAAACCCAGCTCTTAAGGCTTTTGTCAAATACTCCGCTTCAGATTGATATTACTCTTGTTCAAATGGAAGGTCATGTTTCCAAGAATACAAGCCAGTCTCATCTTGACAGGTTCTACAAATCTTCACGTGAAATCCTGAATGAAAAATTTGACGGAATGATTATTACAGGTGCCCCAGTTGAACAGATTCCATTTGAAGATGTTGATTACTGGAGTGATCTGTGCAAGATAATGGATTATGCCAAGAAAAATGTTTTCTGTTCTCTCTATATTTGCTGGGGAGCTATGGCAGGCCTCTATCATTTCTATGGAATAAACAAGCATGTTGTTGAAACAAAATTTTCCGGTCTGTTCTATTCAAAGCTCATTGATCCTACTGAACCATTGATGCGTGGCTTTGATGATTTTTTTCCTGTTCCTACAAGCCGATACACATATATTGATGCAAGGGATGTGGCAAGAAACAATGACCTGATTCTGCTTGCTGAGAGCGAGGAAACCGGCACAACTATTGTAAAATCAAAGGACAACAGATGCATCTTCATGACAGGTCATCTTGAGTATGACATTGATACGCTGGCAAAAGAATTTAAGCGCGACAAGGAAAAGGGAATTAATCCTAATCTGCCGGTGAATTATTTTACTGATGATAATCCGGAAAAGCCTATTCATTCAAAATGGAGAAGTACTGCTCACCTGTTCTTCTCAAACTGGCTCAACTACTATGTTTACCAGGCAACTCCATATAGAATTGAATCAATCAATAACCAGTGATTTTTTATTCCACATGAATGAAAGTAAGTTCGTGCTTGTTGTAGTTTAAGTGCACGATTCTGCTGTTTGGAATCCTGGAAAATTCTTCGACCAGTGGCCAGTTGATTTCTCCCTGCATTTTTATTGTGCAGATCATTTTTTTTGTCTTGCCGCTTTCAAGCCATGTTTTTATCCATTCAAGAAGTCTTTCCGGGTAGCAGATAACATCACTGAATACCCAGTCAAATTCTCCAAGTTCTTCCGGCTTTAGCGTAAATGCATCGTGTGCTAGAAATTCAATTTTTGGATTTTTCATCAGGCTGTCTGCTAAAGGAGCCCTGTCAACTGCAAAAACTGATGATCCAAGGTTTGCAAGAACCCAGGTCCAGCCTCCGGGGCATGCGCCTGCCTCAAAGCATCTTGAATTTTCATCGGGCAAGTCGATTCCAAAAAAAGTTCTGGCAAGGGTCAGGCTTTCCTGGATCTTGAGGTATGCCCTGCTTGGTGGATTTTCGTGATCTTCTTCAAATTGAATTTTACCGGCCGGGAACAGACTGTTTGTTTTTGCTGATGCAATGAGAGTGTGCTCGTCAATGAGTGTGTACAATCCGATTTCGCCCTGAGGAATTTTTGGAGGAAACTTTTTGGGCTTAAGGTTTACGTATGGCAGTTTTTCCTGGAGCAATGACTGTCTTCTGAAACAAGTGTATGAATATGGAGCCCAGGATCGTTGTATTTTTTTGAGTTCATTTGCTGCATCACCAATAGAATCAAAGTGCAGCAGAAACGGCTCTTCCATGCAGCATCGGCACCAGTAAGGAATGGCATCCAGCGGATATGATTCAACGTAGATTAAGTCTCCATACCGGTTTGTAATCTGCGGAGTGTATGAAAATCTTGTTTTGAATTCGGAAAGAAGAAGGTCTGCCATTTCTTCGTATGGGAGAAATGCTTTTCCTGGTAGTTTCTCGATTGTGGCTGCCATTTTTTATCCTATAAAGTCTGCGTTTGAAGGAATCAGAATATTTGAAACGTCTTCTGTGTCTTTGTTTGTTTCAGTCAGATTTTCAATGAAGTCGTTGAACGCTCTTGTGTCTGGAGAGCAGAGAATTGAAAATCCTATTTCAGTTTCGCTTTTGTCTTCATCGATCCATTTCGGTTCACACACAAGATCAAATTCTCTTGTTGTGGTTGCCTTTGCAATTATGAGTGACAGGTGATATTCTTTTTCTGGATCAATTGTCACCGGGTTAGGAAAATGAGTCCTGAGCCCGGTAATGCTAATGTCGTCCAGAACACCGGGAAGAGCGCAGATTTCAGATGATTCGATTCGCCCCATCTCAAAAAAACGCTTTCCCTGTCTGACTGTTTTTTTCATTTTTGAATTGTTATGACATAATCTCTTCGCTGAGAGACATGATCATATCATAGATTGGTTTTCCGCCTGGAACCATTGGAAGAACCATTTCGTCAATGTCAACTTCAACATCGATTATGGCAGGCTTCTTTGCCTTGAATGCTTTCTCGAAAACCTTTTCAAATTCCTTTGCGTTAGTTGCCCTGTAGCCGTCAATGTTGTATGCAGCTGCAAGCTTAACCCAGTCTGGTCCAAAATCCAGAGTTGTCTGGCTGAATCTTTTTCCGTAGAAAAGTCTCTGCCACATGCGAACATTTCCCAATGCATGGTTGTTTACTACAACTATTACTATTGGAAGATTGTAGTGCTGGATTGTTGCAAGTTCGTTACAGTTCATGCGGAATGATCCGTCTCCTGCAATATGAACCACGCGACCCTTAGGATTTCCGAACTGTGCTCCCATTGCTGCTCCAGTTCCGTATCCCATTGTTCCAAGACCTCCTGATGTTAGGAATGTATGTGGTTTTGTGAAAGGGTAGAACTGAGCAGTCCACATCTGGTGCTGACCAACTTCTGTTGTGATGAATGTGTTTTCTCCTGCAACCTTGTTGATGATTTCACAAATGTGCTTTGGATTTACTGAGTCCTTTGGATTTTTGTCATAGATTGATGGATATTCTTTTTTCCATTCACCAATCTGCTTTATCCATGATTTTCTTGAATTCTCCTTTACCATTGGAAGAAGTTTTGCAAGAACCTGCTTTACGTCACCAATAATAGCCTTGAAAGTTGTTATGTTCTTGTTGATTTCTGCAGGGTCAATGTCAATGTGAAGAACCTTGGCTTTCATTCCGAATTTTGAAGGATCTCCAATAACGCGATCACTGAATCTTGAACCGAGGGCAATGATGAGGTCACTTTCTGTGATTGCCATGTTGCTTGCCTTTGTTCCGTGCATTCCTACCATCCATGTGCAAAGAGGATGGGTTGCTGGAAATGAAGCGCGGGCCATGAGACTTTCGCTTACCGGTATGTTTGCCTTTTCTGCAAGTGCAAGGAGTTCCTTTTCTGCTCCAGACATTCCGATTCCACCTCCAGCGTAAATTACCGGACGTTCAGACTTATTGATGAGATCTGCTGCTTCCTTGAGGTCTGCTTCTGATGGCTTTACGGTTGTCTTTTTTGCTTCCGGGATCTTCTTGAGTGGAGTGAAATCAAATGTAGTGTTGAGAGCAGTTGCATCCTTGAGAATATCAATGAGAACTGGTCCTGGCCTTCCACTCTTTGCAATGAGAAATGCCTCGCGGAATATTTCTGCCAGGTCCTCTGCCTTTCTGACCAGAAAGTTGTGCTTTGTGATTGGGATTGTTACGCCCTTGATATCAATTTCCTGAAATGAATCTTTTCCGAGAATATTTGATGGCACGTTGCAGGTAATGGCAACCAGAGGAATTGAATCCATGTAGGCAGTGGCAATTCCAGTTACAAGGTTTGTTGCACCAGGACCAGAAGTTGCCATGCAGACTCCGACCTTGCCAGTTGAACGAGCATATCCGTCAGCTGCGTGTGCTGCAGCCTGTTCATGTGCTGTCAGAACGTGCTTGATTCTGCTGGAGTTCTTGTAGAGTTCGTCGTAAACATTGAGAATACATCCTCCCGGATAACCAAATACAGTATCAACACCCTGTTCAATGAGACATTCAATTACAATTTGTGAGCCATTAAGTTTCATATACTTTTCCTAAAAAAATGATGGGCAAACCAGAAGGAAGACCTTAGACTTTGCCTGATGAATGATGAAAATTATATAAAATAATTAAGAAAACCTCAATGAATGGAATTGTCATTCAGGCATTTGAGCAGGAAAATTAAAGTCCATCTTCAATGTATTTTGACAGGAACTGGTCAACTGCTGTCCAGTAGGTATCCTCGTCAACAAAGGAGGCTTCCGCGTGTTCTGCTCCTGCTATGTGAATGATATCCTTTGGACAAACTGCTGCATCATAGAGTTCCTGGCACATGTATGTTGGAACATAAGTGTCCTGGCTACCATGGATGAAGAGAGTAGGTGTTTTTGATTTTTTGACTGCTTCAAGAGGGGAATATTCTGTGAATGAATATCCGTGCCTTATCTTGCTCATAATGCTTGTTGCATATACAAGTGGGAATGGAGGAATGTGATATTCAATGCGGCTCCTGTAACATACCTGGTCCCAGATTGATGTGTATCCGCAGTCTTCAATACATGCAACTACATAATCAGGAAGATCATCAAGGCCGGTTGCCATTGTTACTGTAGCAGCTCCCATTGAAACGCCAAATATTACTATTCTTGCATTGCCGTCAATTGAATGGATTAGTTTTGCCCATGTAATAACATCGTGGCAGGCGGATGATCCCATGTCTATGCAGTCACCTTCACTCCAGCCGTGACCTCGCTGTCCTGGTATCAGAACATTCCATCCGTAGTCAAAAAAATGTGATGCCTGGGTTGAAATTACTGACGGGTCGTCACGGTACCCATGCATTGCAATTACGTATTTATTTGTTGGATTTTCATGGCAGGCAAAAAGTGCATTTAGCTTCAGGTTGTCATGGCTTTGGGTTGAAATTATTGTTGATTTTTCTTTCATGAAATTGAAATTTTCTTCGTTTCTGGCAGCTCTCTTGCGTCCAATTTCAGTGTCTTCGTTATATTTTTTTTCACAAGGAACTTCATTCCATGCATAATCTTTTTTCAGTTTAAGCTTTGAAAAGGCCTTGAGTGCAATGTTGGCTCCTATAACGTTTGCTGCCAGAAATACTGAAACAACAGATATGCCGGATAATATCAATACTTTTTTAATTTTCATGGATTTATTCTAAAAAAATGGCGTTGAAATGTAAAGGCTTCTATAAAATATGGAAACTTAAAAATAAGTTACTTTGTAGCGTTCATTGAATTCTTCAACAGGCTTATGATTTTACCTGCTGAAAATAAATGCGGTGATTTCGACAAACTCAACCACCGCATTGTATGTTTTACTTATTCATGCTTTGCCTGAAATGGGATTTTGTGCATGTGCAAAAAAAACGACAAAACTCAACGAAATTAGGACTGTAGAGCAGTTACGGCAACTGTGGCAATAATGTCGTCTACATTGCATCCGCGGCTAAGGTCGTTGAGAGGCTTTGCGAATCCCTGGCAAACAGGACCAATTGCCATCCATCCGCCCATGCGCTGGCAGATCTTGTAACCGATGTTTCCTGCGTTGATGTTAGGGAAGATGAATGTGTTTGCATGACCTGCAACCTTTGAACCTGGAGCCTTGAGTTCTCCAACTTCAGGTGCGATTGCTGCGTCAAACTGGAATTCTCCGTCCAGGGCAAGCTCAGGTGCCTTTTCCTGTGCAATCTTTGTTGCTTCCTGAACCTTTGTTACGCTGTCTGTGAATTTCTTGTCGTTTCCAGATCCCTTTGTAGAGAATGAAAGCATTGCAACACGTGGTTCAATTCCTGCAATCTTCTTTGCTGTGTCTGCAGATGCAATTGCGATGTCTGCCATTTCCTCTGCAGTTGGCTCAATGTTGATTGCGCAGTCTCCGAATACAGAAACGCCTTCCTTAATGTATGGGTTTCCAGATTCTGGAGCAACCATGATGAAGCAGGAAGAAACTGTCTTGATTCCAGGTGCTGTCTTGATTACCTGGAGTCCCGGGCGGAGTGTGTTTGCTGTTGAGTGGCATGCACCTGAAACGAATCCGTCTGCGTCTCCTGCCTTGAGAATGAGTGCACCGTACATTGTGCGGTCCTTGAGAATGTATTCCTTTGCTGCAGCAACATCTGCATATTCTGGAGCATTTGTCTTCTTGTTGATTTTTCCTTCGCGGGCCTTGAACAAAAGTTCAGCATACTTGTCTGCCTTTGAATCTGTTGTTGGGTCGATGAGTGTTACTCCGCTCAAATCCACATCAGGAGCAACCTTTTCACATTCTTCCTTGTTTCCCAAAAGGATAATCTTTGCGATTCCTTCCTTAACGATAATTGAAGCAGCTTCTACAACGCGCTTGTCTTCACCTTCGCAAAGAACAATTGTCTTTCCAGCTTTCTTTGCTTTTTCCTTGAGTTCTGATACAAAATCCATATAAACCTTCTTTGTATTTGTTTGGTATAGAAAATGCCAACATTCAGGAACGGATGCTCCCAAAAATCAACATATAAAATCTGTTATGACTAGAATATCACTTGGGAAAATTGTTTTCAATCATGAATAGTGGAAAGTATTGTTATAGTAATTGTTCCTGAAAAAAAAATGCCCCGTCTGAAATAAAATAATTTCATCAGGGGCAATTGATGGATTTTTAGTGTGTATTAAAACTGATTCAATGCGCTGACTATTGCGTCAATACCGGCTCTACCAACACTTGTAGATTTTCCTACACCCCAGTATTCGTTTCCGTCTTCGCATGTAAGCTGAACATAAGCTACGGCACTTGTGTTGTTTCCTGTTCCAACGCTATGCTCATGGAATGCTGTTACGCTGAATTTCGGGGCCGGTGTTGAACCAAGGGCTGCGGCAAAGGCATCCAAAGGACCGTTTCCCTTTTCTCCGATTGAGAACTGTTCTCCCTTCCATGTAACTACACCACGGCAGAGAGTTGTCTCTGGATTTTCAGTGTCATTCTTTGATTCAATATGAGTTTCTGAAAGGTCAAGAATAACAAGGTTGTCCTTTTTTCCGAACCACTGCTTTTCAAAAATTTCATAGATTTCAGAAGTCTTGAGTTCGCGCTGTGCTTCATCTGCTGCTTTCTGGATAACTTTTCCAAGTGCCGGATGCATTGCCTTTGGAAGGCACAGACCGTAGTCGTTTTCAAGAATGTATGCGGCTCCACCTTTTCCACTCTGGCTGTTGATTCTGATAATGCCTTCATACTGGCGACCAATGTCATGGGGATCAATATAAAGATATGGAACATCCCAGACTGCATTCTTGTCCATTTTTGTGCGTGCAGCCATTCCTTTGCGGATTGCATCCTGGTGGCTTCCGGAAAATGCAGTGAATACAAGTTCACCTACGTATGGTGTTCTTGGGAAGATTTCCATTCCTGTGTACTCAGTGTATTTTTCTCCGATTGCCTGAATGTCTCGGAAATCAAGTTCCGGATCAACTCCCTGTGCATACATGTTGAGGGCAACGTTTACTATGTCCAGGTTACCTGTTCTTTCACCGTTTCCAAACAGACATCCTTCAGTTCTGTCTGCACCTGCAAGAAGTGCCAGTTCTGCTGATGCAACTCCGGTTCCGCGGTCATTGTGGCAGTGGGTTGAAATGATTACTGCATCGCGGTTTGAAATGTGATCACCAAAATATTCGATGGCATCTGCGTAAACATTTGGTGTGTAGCATTCAACTGTTGTAGGAAGGTTGAAAATAATCTTGTTTTCTTTTGATGCTCCCCATTCCTTCATTACGGCTTCGCAAACTTCAACTGCGTATTCGATTTCTGTGTGTGAAAAACTTTCCGGGGAATATTCAATTCTGATTTTCTTTTTTTCTTCTTCAGTAAGGCAAGACTTGATGCACTTGATTCCGTCAATGGCAATCTGCTTGATTTCATCTTTTGTCTTGTTGAATGTGTATTTTCTCTGGGCTGGGCTTGTTGAATTGTAGAGATGGAAAATTACATTTGGTGCGCCCTTGATTGCTTCAAGAGTTTTCTTAACCAAAGCTTCACGGGCCTGACATAAAACCTGAACTGTAACGTCAGAAGGAATTCTGTTTTCTTCAATAAGACGACGCATGAATTCAAATTCAGTATCGCTGGCTGCAGGAAAACCAACTTCAATTTCCTTGAATCCAACTTTTACGAGAAGATCAAAGAATGCAAGTTTTGTATCAACGCCCATTGGGTTTACAAGTGCCTGGTTTCCGTCTCTAAGGTCAACAGAACACCAGACAGGTGCTTTTGTGATTTTTTTTGAAGGCCATTTTCGTTCCTTCATTTCAATGTCACCGACTCGACAATATTTTCCGTTTGGATTCATTACGCTCATGATATCTCCCATAAAAAAAAGACCTGCTGCCTTAAGCAACAGGTCTGTAATTTACTTAACAATAAAACAACGACTTGCTACCTTAGTGGCTTCCAAATTGAGAAACTGGCAATAGTAGAAGTAGTGTCTTGTTCATGTTTTATTTATACTTCTAAATAGTTGTTCTGTCAAGTTTGCCTGTTTTACTTTCCGTATTGCTTCTCAATATCTAGAATCTGGTCGCGGTAAACTGCAGCCTGCTCGTAATCAAGACGTTCTGCTGCCTCGGTCATTTCCTTTTTCAGCAAATCAATAAGTTTCCTGCGTTCTTTATTGTTGAACAGGTTGAGGCTTTTTTTGACGGCATCAATTGTTGTTGCGGCTGCTTCTTCTGCATCTTCTTTCTGATGCTCAAGAATATCATTTACTGCTTTTATGATTGTCTTAGGAGTTATGCCGTGTTCCTTGTTGTATGCTTCCTGAATTGAACGCCTTCGCTTTGTTTCCTCGATGGTTTCTTTCATGGCGTCGCTCATTCTGTCTGCATACATTACAACCATTCCTTCGGCATTGCGTGCTGCTCGTCCAACAATCTGAATGAGGCTTGTAGTGCTTCTGAGGAATCCGATTTTGTCTGCATCCAAAAGTGCAATGAATGAAACTTCCGGAAGATCTATACCTTCTCGAAGCAGGTTGATTCCAATCAGGACATCGATTTCTCCTGTTCGAAGTGACTTGAGAATTTCAACACGCTCAAAGGTGTCAATTTCCGAGTGAATGTATTTTACCTTGAGATTGAGTCCGCTCAGATAGTCCGTGAGATCTTCGGCCATTTTTTTTGTCAGCGTAAGAATCAGGCTGCGCTCATTTTTTTCTATGCGCTTTGAAACTTCGGCAAAAATATCCTGCATCTGGCCTTCACTGGGACGAACTTCAATTATTGGATCCAGAAGTCCTGTCGGGCGTATAATCTGCTCAACAATTTGACTTGACTGCTTGATTTCCTGGGGTCTTGGTGTTGCAGTAACATAAATTACTTGATTCATTTTTTTTGTGAATTCTTCAGCTTTGAGAGGCCTGTTGTCCAATGCACTTGGAAGACGGAATCCGAAGTCAACAAGATTCTGCTTTCTGCTTCTGTCACCTTCGTACATTGCACCAATCTGCGGAACCGTTACGTGGGCTTCATCAATGAGACAGAGAAAATCATCAGGAAAGTAATGGAGCAGTGTTGCCGGAGGTTCTCCCGGTTTTCTGTTTGCAATTACTGCAGAATAGTTTTCAATTCCTGAACAATAACCCATTTCCTTCATCATTTCCATGTCATAGATTGTTCGGGTCTTGAGTCGCTCGGCTTCAAGGATTTTTCCCTTGCTTCTAAGAGCTTCAAGCTGAATGTCCAGTTCTTGCCTGATTCTTTCAGTAACTTCGCCCATCATATCCTGTGGAACAACAAAGTGCTTGGCAGGGTAAAGGTACAGTTCATCCAGTTCTTCTATTGTGTTTCCATTGAAAGCATCGACTCTGCGGATTTTTGATACTTCATCAAAGTCAAGTTCAATCCTGTAGGCTTCGTCAGTTTCCATGTATGGCGGGAAAATTTCTATGACATCCCCGCGGATTCTGAAATTGCCACGTTCAAAAACCATGTCATTTCTTTCGTAGAGAATGGCAGTAAGTTTTATGGCAAGATCATGTGTGTCCAGCTGTTCACCCTTTGTGATGTGAAGCCTCATGTCCTTGTACAGGTCCGGCATACCAAGACCATAGATGCAGCTTACTGTTGCAATGATGATTACATCACGGCGTTCCATCAGTGCATAAGTTGCGGCCAGTCTCAGTTTGTCGATTTCTTTGTTGACTGAAGAATCTTTTTCAATGTACAAGTCTCGTGCCGGAACATAGGCTTCCGGCTGGTAGTAGTCATAGTAGCTTACAAAATATTCAACTGCATTGTTTGGAAAAAAAGTCTTGAACTCACGATAGAGCTGTGCGGACAATGTTTTGTTGTGGCTGATTATGAGAGTTGGCCTCTGGACTCTTTCAATAATCTTTGCCATGGTGAATGTTTTTCCTGATCCTGTGATTCCTTTAAGGGTTTGATATTTGTCTCCCCGGTTGAATCCCTCAACAAGTTTTTCAATTGCCTGCCCCTGGTCTCCGGATGGCTCGTATTCTGAAATTACTTTGAATTCACGCATGGCTAATCCTGATCTTTTATTGCTTATTTATGTTCAATCAATTTAGTATGAACTTGTATCACTTGCTTCAAGCACAACCTTGAGAGTTTGTTTTTTTCCTCTTCTTATGACTGTGACGTTAACTGAGTCACCTGGAACTTTTGATTCGAGTGCACTGTAATAGTCAGCAAGTTTTGTTATTTCAATGTTGTCGATTGCAACAATAATGTCACCGCCTAAATAAATTGTCTGCGGATTAAATGTTCCATATTTTACAGCCTGGGTTCCACCCTGAATTCCTGCCTGGTCTGCGCGGCTTCCGTTTCGAACTCTGGAAACTATCATTCCAGTTGAAATGTTGTATCCTGCATAATTTGCAATGCGTGCTGTGTTCTGAATAAGATCAAGTTTCATTACACCGCGGTTAACTTTACCGAACTTGAGAAGATCAGAAACAACGCGTCTTGCAGTGCTTACTGGAATTGCAAATCCAACGCCTGAAGAAGATCCGCTTTTCGAATAGATAATCGTATTGATTCCAATCATTCTTCCCTGACTGTCAAGAAGAGGTCCTCCTGAGTTTCCCGGATTGATGGCGGCATCAGTCTGTATCATGTTTCTGATGATTACGTTCTGACTTTCCTGTATTGGTCTTCCAAGGCCTGAGATAATTCCGGTTGTCATTGTTCTTTCAAGACCGAATGGATTTCCGATGGCAATTACCTTCTGTCCTACCTTGAGGTTTGTTGCGTCACCAAATGAAATAGTCTTAAGCACAACGTTTTGTGGAACTTCGAATTTAAGGACTGCAATGTCACTTTCTTTGTCCTGACCTACGATTTTTCCTTCATATGATGATCCGTCTGAAAGCGAGATTGTAATTACGCTGGCGTTTTCAATTACGTGTACGTTTGTTACAACGTATCCTCTTTTATCAATGATTGAACCTGATCCTGAACCGCTTGATGTGTACACCGGCTCGTAGAACCAGTTGTATCCCATGACCTGAGTCGTAATGTTTACTACGGCTTCGTTGCATTTTTCGTACACAGAAATATTCTGCTGTTCATCAAGAGTGAATCTTGCTGAAGAATCATCAATCTTGAGAACAGGTGTGTTGGTTTCAAGAATCAAATCTTCGGATGTCTGGCTTGAGGAATCAGATTCTTCAGTAACTGTATCTTCAGAAAAATTATTGCTGTTTCTTGAAGTGAATTTTATTGTTGCCAGACAAACCAGAAATGCTGTTGCTGCAACTGAAAGAAAAAGTGTTTTTTGTGAGTAAAGTTTCATGATTCAAATATACAACTTTTTTATGTTATGGTCATCACGGTGTTTTCAAATTTTTGTTAACGCACTATAATTTAGGCATGAAAAAATTTGATGAATATGGAATTCTGCTTCCAGAAATTTTATTGCCAAAGAACAAGGATCTTTCCAGGTGGAGTGTAATTGCCTGCGATCAGTATACACAGGATTTTGATTACTGGAAAAAAGTTGAGGAATCATCGTCTGGTTCACCATCAACTTTGAATTTGATTCTCCCGGAAGTTTATCTTTCATCTCCGGACCGAAAATCAATGATTGAAAAAATCAGAAGCAACATGAAAAATTATATAGAAAATGGTGTTTTTGATGATCCCGAAAATGAATTTATATATGTGGAAAGAAAAACTGAATATGGTCGCATCCGTCATGGTCTTGTTTGTGCCATTGATCTTGATTCCTATGAGTGGAAGCCTTTTTCCAAATCACTGATTCGCGCCACAGAGGCAACTATTGTTGACAGAATTCCTCCAAGAAAGGAGATACGAAAACATGCACCTCTTGAACTTCCGCACATTATGCTTCTGGTAAATGATCCGGATAAAACACTGGTTGAGGCTTGCGGTGAAGAATCAAAGAAAAACAGTCCGGTTTATGATGGTGATTTGATGATGAATTCTGGCCACATTTCTGGATGGGCAGTCAAATCTGATTCGCAGCTTGATAAAATTTCTTGCGCACTTGAAAACCTGAAAAAGTCTGGAATGGATGGGGAAGGAAATTCCTTCCTTTTTGCTGTTGGTGACGGAAATCATTCTCTTGCAACTGCAAAGGCTGTCTGGGATGAGTACAGGGAAGAACTTAAGGCAAGTGGAGCAGATGAAAGTAAAATTGCTTCATCACCAGTCAGATATGCTCTGGTTGAGATAGTAAATATTTATGATTCTGGTCTTACATTCGAGCCAATCCACCGCGTTATTTTTGATGCAAACAAGAAGGATTTGCTTAGTTTTGTTGAAAAGAATCTTGATGGAAAACTTTCGGAAGTTGATAGTGCTGATGTTCTTGAAAAAAGAGTTCATGATTCCAGAAACAGCTTCGGGTTTGTTTTTGTTGAGAATTCAAAGGAAAAATTTGTTCTTCTTGAAACAAATGTTTCTGAGCTTGCCGTAAGCAGACTGCAGCCTGTTCTCGATGAATTTCTCAGGGGTTCTTCTTCAGAAATAGACTACATTCACGGATCAGAAGAAGTGTTCAGGCTTGGAAAGAAGGATAATGCAGTTTCAATTCTTCTTCCTCCAATTGCCAAGGATTCTTTCTTCGATACAATCTCTGGCCGTGGACCTCTTCCAAGAAAAAGTTTCAGCATGGGAGAAGCCAGCGAAAAAAGATTCTATCTTGAATGCAGAAAATTATTCCAGGATTAGCTTAGGAAAACGAGGCGTAGTTTTCACTTTGCCTGATAATTCGCTTCGTTTTGTTTTCTTCGTATTTACTCAGCTCAGATTCAATTTCTGATTTTGAATGTGTTTCCCCGCAGTTTATTCCCGGGCAGAATGATTTTTCTTTTTCCCAGGAATTTCTTGTTTCAAGAATTTTTGTCCAGAAAGGATATGTCCTGCATTGAACCGGACGGCCTTCATACACTTGGCATCCGTGCTCACAGTCCCAGAAAACGCACTGGTTTTTGTTTTTGTCTTTGAGACACAGGTATTGTTTTCCATCTGAATTCTCAAGCCATCGGCAGTATACTTTTATGAATTGTTCTTCCGTGAGATCAACATATTTTGCCAGTTGTGAAAGATCAGTTGAGCTTAAAATAACTGCTCCTCCGTCAAGAGTGCAGCAAGCCTTGCAGTTAGTGCATTTGAATTTCAATCCATTGGCATCGTAAAATTTTTCCATATTTTTCTAGAAAGATATTATTTCGTTGTAAACAGTGATTGCAAACTGATCCGTCATTCCGCTCATGAATTCAATTATGCATTTTTCAAAACTTTCATTGTCATTGACATCGAATACATTTTTTGTGTTGTATCTCAGAATCTTTTTTCTTTGTTCATCATAGCTTGTGTATTTTGTGAGCCATGAAATGAATGTTTTCTGCAGGTTAGGCATGTATCTGAGACATTGCTCCATTCTGTGGTTCTGTGCATAAACCTGAGTTTTTAGGAGCGTGTTGAATATTGTGCTGAGAACTGTTCTTGCATATTTTGTGAATTCGACGAGTCTCCAGTTATTGTAAATATTTGCAAAACTAAATCTTTTTAGTTCGTGGATGAATTTAAAATATGGCTCGCTGAAACAGATTCCGCTTTCCGGTGAGCTTTCCTGGCAAAGATCAACAATCATGTCATTAATGAGTGTTGTTGTGTTTACGGCTCTTCCGGATCTGAATGCACCATTTGTTGTGTGGGTTGAAAAACTTTTTTCCGGTCCAAATCCCAGTGTTGCTCCAACTATTTCTCGCAACTGTCTGTAGGCAGCCATGTCAAGTATATGGTATGCTCTTGCGTCTTCAATGTCTCGGCCAAGAAATGCAATTTTGTCGCTGGTCTTTACAATGCAGCCTTCCCATGTGTATGGCTGAACGTATCCGGGTCTTTTTATTTCGTAAAGGTCTATTGCTTCATTTCGGGGTTTTAGTCCCTGCTGGTCAATTTCTCCGCAGTGGCAAATAAGACCATCTCTAACAGCATAAGTAAGGTCAAGAGTTTTCTCGATTCCATTTGGATCCTGCAGTGTTTCTATGAAGTCTGCAAAAAACAGGCTGTTTCGTTCGTGCCAGAATTTTTTTGGAACATTTACTGCTGTTGGATTTTCATTTTTTTCCGTGACAAGTGAATTGAGAATATCTTCTCCGGTATGGCCAAAAGGTGCGTGTCCTATATCATGTCCAATGGCAATTGCCTGTGTGAGTTCCTGGTTCAGTCCGAGGTGTTTTGCAATGGTTGATGCGACGCTTGCCACATGTGTCACGTGTTCCATTCTTGTACATACATGATCATTGCTTGTTGCAAAAAAAACCTGGGTTTTGTGCTTGAGTCTTCTGTATGCCTCGCAGTGAAGAATGCGGGTGTAGTCCCGTTCAAATTCCGAGCGGATGCCATTCCCCCTGTTGTAGAGTGAACTCTGTCTTTTTATGCTGTTTTCCCATTTTGGATTTGATTCGTCTGTTCTAACCTTTGCAAAAGAATTTTCCATGAATAAAATAATATATTGCAGATTTCAAAAACTCAAGAGAAAGAGTTGATGTGTGCCTGCATGCAGTTTTTTGAAGGGGCTATTTTTTTGAGTCAGCAGAATATACTTTCATCAGGCAGTTTTCCTCAGGAAAGCTGTCCTGCAGTATCTTGATCATTGTCTGGGCATCTGCATTGGCAACGCTCATGTATGAATCCAGATACTCGTGAGGGTTTGAGTGTGCAATTCCACGTTCAATTAATTCAGCTGTTCCCATGCTGTCTTTTGTGAGTGACATGTGGAGTGCAGTCCATCTTGATTTTATTTTGACAAGAACCTCATCTTTGGTTTCGTCGTTTTTCAGTTCGTCGTAGAGTTTCTTTCTCTGGGTTTTGTATGAATTAGTAAGCTGGGAAATTCTTTTGAGACTGTTTGCCTGAATGAATGCAACTGGAATGTGTGCATCAGCTTCCTGAACAAGACATGTGTTTTCCCGTGAAAGGCTTTCCTGAATTCTTGCCTTGAGTTCAAGAAGCAGTGCATTGAATATATCAGTGGTGCCTGAATCCTGCGAGACAAAATAGAGTTGTGCAGGATCAAAGAATTCTTTTGTCGGGACAAGCACTGGAACTTCGGTTCCTGCATATTCAGCCGGAATGTTTGTGGTGAATGTGTGCATAAGTTTTACTGATCTTTCTTTAGCCTTGAATGATGGTGGTGGAATTTCGATTTTTTTTCTTGTGTTTTGTTCTTTTAATATTCCAAGATATTGCTGAGCTGCTTCTTCGATTTTCACTGTTTCAATGTCACCGGCAACAACTGAAATTGAGTAAAGGGATGCATCCAGCAGCTTTGTGTAACCAAGCAGAAGTGAATCGTAGGATGGATTTATTTTTTCTTCTTTTAGGGCATAGTGTTTTTCCAGTGGAGTTCCCCTGTAAAGGTATGAGAATGCATTTGACTTAAGCTGGTATCCAAGATCACCGTTCTGGATAAGTCTTTCATAGTTTTCCTGATTCATGATAATGTCTGCACCTACAGGCGTAATGTCACGATAGATCAGTGCCTCGCTGATTTTTGAGAATCCCTCTTCAATTTTTTCCGAAGGGACACAAATTCTTATTCCGGAGTGATAGTTTGAGCTTGTAAATGTCTTTACGTCTTCAAGATCAATGTTCCTTGAAAGTGCATTAATCAGAAGTGAATGAGGAGCTTTTCCTTTTGTGTATGAATCAAGTTCCTGTGTGTTGATTATAAGGGAAATGACAGCTTCCTGCCTTCCAGGTGTTTTTTTTATCACAAGGGGAATTCCGTTCTGCAGTGTAGTTTCGCTAAGTTTCTCCAGGTTTGCATAATAGAATTTGTCTGCATCAGAAATTTCATCTTTCCCAGTGAATTCTGCAATCTGAGGAATAGAGTTTTTTTCATCAAGTTTGAACTTCTTTTCTTCAGCTGCAATTTTCCTGTTCATTTCATTCATGTACCATGATCCGGTTTCTTCTGTTACCAGTTCATATCCTTTCTGGATGAACAATTCCTTTTGGGAATCGTATGTTTTTCTGCTGACAATTACAAACACAAATGGTTCTTCACTCAAAATTTTTTTTGCAACGGATTTCTCGTCTGTGTTGTATATCATGTGAACTTTGTCTGTTACTTCGTCAAAAAAATCATTTGGGTTCCTTGCAGATGACTGTGCCCAAAAATTTGCAAGTGTGTAAATGTATGATGATGGTGTTCCGCAGATTTTCTTGTAGTCACTGGTCATTGCTTCCTGGGCTTTGATGAAGTCCTGGCGTCGGATGATAGCAGCCTTTTTTATGGCAAGAATAAATTTATCCAGGTTAAGGGTAGTGTCATTGTTTTCTGTCAGAGAAGGCTCAATGAGAGTCTGGAATATGAGTCGTGATGAATTTTTGTTCTGGACACTTGATACATTGATGTATTCCGTGCTTCTGATTCCCATTTGGGCATCTTCGGCCAGTTCCTGCTTGAATGTTGAGCTGTCCGAGTTGAAAATCTGTGAAAGCAGATTTGCCTCAAATGGTTCAAATGTTTCGTAATCAACCACAATCTGAATAAATTCCGGAGAAAATAATTTTGAAGCCAGGACAAATTTTTTTGCATCGGATTTTGATTCAATTGTTTTTTCTTTTTCTGAAAAATAATGCTGTGTCGGAATGAAGCTCCAGGATGCAAAAGATCGTGAGCACTTTTCAACTGCTTCCTTGACTGTAATGTTTCCGCTTAAAAATAGTGCTGCGTTTTGCGGTGTAAAATATGTGTTCCCTATCTGGTAAAGGATTGTCCTTGCTTCCGAAGGTTTCCATGACGAAAAAATTGAAGGGTAAATTCCAGAGTCATGTTTCCAGGGCTGCTCGGAAAAAATCCGGGATTCAATTGTTCCGTTTATGAAAGCTGCAGGTGACTTGGAATATGATATGTTTTCGGTTTTCATTGCATCAAGCATTTTTTCAATTGCCTTGTCTGAAAATTGATTTTTTTCCAGGCACATGCTGAATGACTTTAGGAAAGTTTCAAGCATTTCGTTTGGAATGTTGGCTGAAAAAGTTGTTGAGTCTTTGTTGCACTGGCTTTTCATGGAGCATATTTCAAAGATGTCCTGCTTTTCTTTTGGAATGGATGTTGTGAAAAGTGAAAGATATAATGGAAAGAATCCGGCTGTGGATGACGTCTGGTTTGAAAAGCCTGCCTTGAATGCAATTTCTGCATGAATTGTTGCGCTGCTGTTGTCGGGAATTACGTATACCGTCAGTCCGTTTTCAAGAGTGAAGGAGTTTAGGGTTGAGTCTGAGAATTCAAGTTTTCTGGAAAAAAAGTCATCTCCAAAAGTCTGGCATAGAACTGCAGCTGCAGCGGCAAGGACAATAATCAGCTTTTTCATGGAATCATTCTACCATAAAAATATTTCATGAGCAAAATCTTGTGTCGTGGGAATTTATACTGTAAAATTGTAGTGATATGCCAATGATAAAAATTTTGACTGAAGAAGAAAAAACTTCGGTTGTTTTAGATATAAATTTGATTAAGGGAAAACGGCTTCTGACCCGGGATGAAATTACTGTTCTTGAAGGAAATGGCAATTCTTCTGACAATGACTGGAAAGAATTCTATGTTTCTGAAGTTCAGGGGGAGTTTAATCCGTCTTTGATCAGGAATTCTGATTTTCATGGATTTGTTGTTCTTGGCTCAGTAGGTAAATTAACCCTGAAATATCATGACCTTGAGCTGCCTGTTGGAATTTCCAGATCTGTTATCAGAAATTCTGTCATAGGAAACGAATGCGCAATCCAGAATGTTAGTTATCTTGATAATTACCACATCGGAAATCATGTAATGCTCTTCAATATCTCCGAAATGTCATGTACCAGGCATTCAAAATTCGGTGAGGGACTTCTCAAGGATGGTGAAAAGGAATCTGCAAGAATCTGGATTGGTATTGGCAATGAAAATGGAAACAGGTCAATTCTTGCATTTGAGGACATTATTCCGGCTGATGCCTATTTGTGGTCCCGATACCGGGATGATCAGGAGCTGATGGAAAAATTTGTTCAGCTTACTGAGTATGGCAAATCAAAGGAACTCAATACTTTCGGTATTGTTGAGGATGATGTTGTTATCAAGAACTGCAGCATTATTAAGGATGTTCGCGTTAAATCCTGTGCTTACATAAAGGGCGCACTCAAACTCAAGAATATTACAGTTCTTTCTTCAGAAGACGAGCCGAGTCAGATTGGAGAAGGCGTTGAAATGGTCAATGGAATCATGGGCTATGGAAGCCATGTTTTCTACCAGGCAATTGCCGTAAGATTCATAATCGGAAGAAATTGTCAGTTAAAGTATGGCGCAAGACTTTTGAATTCATTTCTGGGCGACAATTCTACTGTTTCCTGCTGCGAGCTTTTGAACAACCTGATTTTTCCTTTCCATGAACAGCATCATAATTCCAGCTTCCTCATTGCTTCCACAATCATGGGACAAAGTAATATTGCATCTGCTGCAACTATCGGTTCAAATCATAATTCCAGAAGTCCCGATTGTGAGCTGGTTGCCGGACGCGGATTCTGGCCTGGTCTTTGTAGTGACTTTAAGTTTGACTCAAAATTTGCTTCGTTTGTTCTTGCTTCAAAGGGCAGCTATCAGAATGAGCTTAATATAACTTATCCGTTCTCGCTTATTTCTCCCTGTCCCCAGGATGGAACAGTGCATATTATTCCGGCCTACTGGTTCCTCTACAATATGTTTGCCATTGTACGCAACAAGTTTAAATTTAAGTCACGGGACAAAAGATTCATTAAGATTCAGAATATTGAGACGGATCCCCTTGCTCCTGATACCATTCAGGAAGTCGTTGATTCCGTTAGCAGACTTATTACGCTTACTGAAAGGTATCTTAAGCTTCCGGTTGAAGACTGTAAGAATATGACATTGTTCAATCCAAATCCGCAGTTTCTCGAAGAATTCAGGGACAAGGCAGTTCACGCATCATCACCTGAGGAATTGCATCAGATTGCCAAGGATTATCTTCATCAGAATCCGGATGCAAAATTCATGCTTTCAGATGACAGGTGTCAGAAAAAGTTTGGAGCTATTATCTATAAGCCTGCTCAGGGGTACAAGGAATACAGAAAGATACTTAAGTATTTTGGCGTTCAGTGCCTCATGGAATGGACTCTCTCAAAAAACAGCGAATCAATAGACAAGGAAGATTTGAAGACAATTCATTCATTGCCTTTGTACACAAAATGGATAAACGCCGGTGGACAGGTTATTCCAGAAGAAAAGATAAATGAGCTTTTTGATGAAATAAAATCTGGAAAAATTGTTGAGTGGAAGCAGGTTCACAAATTCTACGATGTGTGTGAATCAGAATATGTTGATTACAAGGCACGTTATGCACTTTTTGTGATCGAAAAGCTTTACGGCAAGAAAATCCGTGACTTTGACACTGAGGATTTTGAGGATCTTTCAAAGGATGTTGCGTTTGTTTCCCTCAATATGCTTGAGTCGTCAATCTCGGCACGAGAAAAGGATTATACAGATTTCTTCCGTTCAATTACTTTCAGAAACCAGAAGGAAAAGGATGCTGTTATTGGAGCTCTGGAAAACAATGATTTCCTGAAAAAGCTTCAGGCATCAACAGAAGAATTCACCTGTGCCCTTGATAAACTCATAAAACCATTGAGGAAAAACCAATGAAACTTGTTTTGACTGGAACTGGTACAAGTCATGGTGTGCCTGTTATTGGCTGCGACTGCAAGGTTTGTACTTCAACTGATCCCCGCGACAACAGAATGAGATGCGGCGCCTGGATTTTTGAACCTGCCAGCATTTTGATTGATGTTGGCCCGGAGTTCAGGCTTCAGGCATTAAGGCATGGAATAAGGAATCTTGATGCAGTTCTAATCACTCACTCACATGCAGATCATCTTCACGGAATTGATGACTTGAGGGTCTTTTCACATACAAGATCCTTTGATGGTGGAAATGTTCCAAAGGATAATGAAACAAAAGGTGATGGCCTTAGAATATATTCAACTTCAAAATCAACAAGAGACATAACTCACCGCTTTGACTATATCTTTAAGCCTGTGAAGGAAGGTGGCGGAAAACCAAAAATCAAGATGGATTCCATTGAGCAGTTCAGTGAAAAAAATCCTCTTGTAGTGAAGGGTGTTGAAATTGTTCCAGTAATGCTTAAACATGGTTCCCTGGATGATGCCGGTTACATGTTTACCCAGACTTACGGCGGAAAGAAACACAGCATTGCCTATTTGACTGACTGCAGTTTTATTGATGAAAATTCTTTTGCCCTTCTTGAACGTAACAGGGAAAACCTGGAATATCTTGTGATTGACGGACTCCGGGAAAAAATGCATTCAACTCATTTTTCTTTTGATCAGGCTCTTGAGGCTGCTGACAGAATTGGTGCCAGAAACACATATCTGATTCACATGAGCCATGATTTGAGCCACGTGGAAATTGAACGGTATGTTGATGATAGAATTGAAAAATATCCAAACCTGGCTAAGGCAAGAAAATCCGGCGGATATGTGGGGCCTGCATGGGATGGGCTTGTTCTTGAAACAGAATAGTTTTCTGCGCTTTCATGAAATATTGAACCGAAATTTCTATTCCTTGCCGATGATATAACCCTGACTGTTATCTAAAAATATCAGTTTGTTTAAAATAAAAAATCCCGTTCTTGAAACGGGATTTTTTGACTGGTTTTGAAACTTAGTCTTTCTTTGCACCTGCATTAGCTGGAGTAACGTTGATTTTCTTTGTTACGAAACCAGAGCGAAGGCACTGTGTACAAATGTTGATTGTACGTGTAGTTCCAAAAAGTTCTGTCTTGATCTTAAGAAGATTTGGTCTCCATGAACGGCGTGTATGATTGTATGACTTACTTACCTTGTTACCGTGCATTGATCCCTTTCCACAAACATCACATGTTCTTGACATATTTCTACCTACCTATAAATTTCTTGAATATGTTCATAAATACTAAATAAAAATTGAACTATTGTCAACTTGCCGATACTGCTTTTGCTCTTTCCAGGGCTGCATTGATATTGGCACAAATGTTTTCCTTTCCAAGCTTCTCTGACATTCCGGATTTTTCGCATAGCAGATAAGGCTGTGTGTGGATTCCTGAAAGAATGATAGTAATTCCCTTTCTGTCACATGCTGCCTTTGCCTGTTCGAGAGCCTGAATTCCGCCTGCATCAAGATAAATAAGGTTTCTCATTCTGAAGATGATTGCCTTGCAGTCAGATCCGGCACGTTCGATTGCATACTCAAATTTTCTTACTGTTCCAAAGAAGAGTGAACCTTCGATTTCGTAAACCATTACACCCTTTGGAAGGTCAATTGTTTCTGTTGAACCGTCACCGCGGATTCCAGTAATGATTGTTCTGCTTCCATCCTGAACTTCTGAAAGGTCGATGATTTTCTTGATGAAGAAAAATGCTGCAAATAACAGTCCGATTCCGATTGCATATGTAAGGTCAACGAAAACCGTGATGAGGAATGTAACCAGCAGGACTGTAATGTCGGATTTCTGTCCTTTGAGAAGTTTTCTGATTGAAGGAATTCCTGCCATGTTCCATGCAACCTGAATGAGAACTGCTGCAAGTGCTGCCATTGGAATGTACTCAACATATTTTCCGAAGAAAATCATGATCAAGAGAAGAACCATTGCGTGAATGATTCCGGCAACTGGTGTGCGTCCTCCGTTGTTGATGTTTGTTGCAGTGCGGGCAATTGCTCCTGTTGCAGGGAGACCACCAAAGAGTGGCGAGAAAATATTTGCAATTCCCTGACCAATAAGCTCGTTGTTTGAGTCATGCTTTGCACCGATCATACCGTCTGCTACAACTGCAGAAAGAAGGGATTCGATGGCTGCAAGGATTGCAATTGAAACTGCAGTTGGGAATACAGTCCTGATTGTTGTGAATGAGAAATCAGGTGCAGATGGTGTTGGAAGACTTGAAGGAATCTTGTATCGGTCTCCAATGAGCACTGTTTCAAATCCGCAGGTCTTGTTAAGAATCAGGTGAATGACTGTTGCAAGAATGATAACAATAAGTGAACCTGGGATTTTCTTTGTTACTTTAGGCCACATGAAGAGTGCCACAAGTGAAATCAATGCCATTGCTGTTGAGTATGGATTGATTGTGTTGAAAATCTGAGTGTATGCAATTATTTTCTGATGGAATTCACCAGGCATCTTTTCAAATTTTTCTCCGAGGATAACAACTGGATTTTCTGAAGTGATTGCAGCAAGACCAAAGAAATCTCCGATTTGTCCCGAGGCAATTGTAACTGCGATTCCGGCTGTGAATCCAACTACAATAGTATATGGAATAAACTTTACAAGTCCTCCCATCTTGAATGCGCCGAGAAGAATGAGCATTACACCTGCAAGAACTGTTGCAGTTGCAAGTCCTGAGACTCCAAGCTGTTTATTGTTGACAATTGCATAGATGATAACTGTGAAAGCTCCGGTTGGACCACCTATCTGGCATTTTGTTCCACCGAATGCTGCAATGCAGAAGCCAGCAATGATTGCTGTGTAGAGTCCTGTTTCAGGACTGCATCCAGAAGCAATGGCAAAAGCAATGGAAAGTGGAAGAGCCACAATTCCAACGATAATACCGGCAATAGCATCTCTTGAAAAAGCCGCTGCCGAATAATTCTTAAACGTATTCAATAACTCTGGTTTGTACATAATGAGGCGTATTATGATACTTTTACAAGAATTAATAAAGTGAGCTTTAAAAAAAAGATTTTTCGGGGAATCCTATTTCTGAGTTTTCATCTTCAGGTATTTCAGCGGTGTTGTTCCGCAGAATTTTGTGAAATCCCTGATGAACTGGCTCTGGTCATAGTAACCAAGATTGATTGATGTTTCAGTCATGTTTTTTGGCCTGCCGGAATTCAGTGTTTCAAGTGCCTTCTGGAACTGGATAATCTTGCAGAAAGTCTTTGGTGAAAATCCCATTTCTTCTATAAAAATCTTGTTTATGTACCGTTCCGTGTATCCGGTTTTTTCTTCAAGATCGTGGATTTTTATCTTGCCGCTGGATTCATAGATAAATTCCTTCACGGCCTGGAGAAGTTCTTTTTTACCGAAATTGTGCTGCCTGATTTTTTTTCCTGGAATCGGAAAGTGTTCCATGAATACATTAATTCTTTCACTGAAACTGTGCTGCCTGGCCATTTCTTCAAGAAAGTTACTGTCGCAGTTGAGTACCAGCTCTGTTTTGTGTTTTGTGCCCAGCAGTTCCTTTGTTTTTGTTGAAAGAAATTCCGGATGTTTTCCAGGCATGAACCTGATTCCAAAAATTTCCCGCGGTTCCCTGTATTCTTCAGTTTCAAAAAGAATCTTCGTCCCTGCTACGTAGGATTCCATTTTGCCTTCCGGGTCATATTCAAACAGAATGTCGATGCATCCGTCTGGTACGAGTCTTAGTTTTTTTCCGGGAATGGTGCAGAATTGATAGAAGTGGCTTATGCCGTCTCGCAGGTGATCTTGCTGCTTGTAGTTGGTAGTGTCGAACGAGAAGTATGGTTGCGTGGGCCGTAGGGCATAGAATGATTCATCTGTCATAAGGTTTCTCCGGGCAAAAAAAAAGAAGCCGGACCCATTTCTCATGAATCCGACTTCTTTGTCTTTATTTAAATCTACTTTCTGATATGAATTTAGTCAACAGGTCAACTTTATCTGATGAAGGTCAAGGCATAATATCACCGAAAAAATCATAACTAATTGAAAATTGAAAAAAAACATGATACTTTGGAAACATGAAAGTTGCAATTTTTTTAGGTTCTAAATCAGACTCAGAAACAATGAAAAAGGCCTGTGATGTTCTTCGTGAATTTAACGTTGACTTCAAGGCCTTTATTATTTCAGCACATAGAGCAGGTGACTTGCTTGTAAAGACTATTAAGCAGGTTGAAGAAGACGGATGCGAGGTTATTATTGCCGGTGCAGGGCTCAGTGCCGCTTTGCCTGGTGTTATTGCCAGTCGAACTGTTTTGCCTGTTGTGGGCGTTCCACTTGAATGCATCAATCCCGGAAAGTCAAATGGTCTTGCAGGAATGGATGCCTTGCTTTCCATTGTACAGATGCCACCTCAGATTCCCGTTGCAACAGTTGGAATCGGAAATGCAAAGAATGCAGCCTACATGGCACTTCAGATTCTTGGAATCAAGTATCCTGAGGTAAAGGAAAAACTGCTCCAGTTCCGTGCTAAAATGACCAGCGATGCCGAAAAGGCTTGTCTGGAAGCTGCAGATCTCTAGAAGAGTAATAATAGAAATTAGTTTCTTCAGGCACATTGTTTGAAGGGGTCAAATGTGCTTCTTAGAAAAATTAGTTTATCTTGCAATGTATTGAATCAATTTAAGGAAAGAAGTATGGATTGGGATTGCTTTTTGGTTGAGGAAGAAGAAGACAAGCTCCGTGATGAATGTGGGGTTGCCGGTGTTTTTTTGAACACTAAAAAAGACACTGAAAAAAAGAATGCAAAAAATCATGAGGAAAAGAATGCCTATTCCTCAAGTGATTTTAATGCTGCAACCCAGGTTTACTATGCATTGTACGCCCTTCAGCATAGAGGCCAGGACAGCGCAGGAATAGCCGTCAGTGATGGTGTGAATGTCCAGCTGCACAAGGCTATGGGAACTGTTGCTGAGGCCTTCAAAAAAGATGATCTTTTGAATTTGACCGGATACATTGCTTGTGGTCACGTAAGGTATGCCACTGCAGGAAGCCAGTCTCTTGAAAATGCCCAGCCTATTCTCGCACAGACAAAGCTTGGTTCAATTGCCGTGGCTCACAACGGACAGCTGATCAACTACGAGCAGCTTCGTGAGATGCTTGAGGAAAACGGATGTACTTTTGCAGGAACAAGTGATACTGAGGTAATCGTCAAGCTTATGGCCAAGTCATACAAAAAGGGACTTGAGCGTGCACTTACAGATACAATCCAGATGATCAAGGGGTCTTTTGCCCTGGTTGTTGCCACTGAAAAATATCTTATTGGAGCCCGTGATCCAAACGGAATTCGTCCCCTGTGCCTTGGAAGGGTAGAGAACGGATGGATTCTTGCCAGCGAAACCTGTGCAATTGATGCTGTTAACGGAACGTATGTCCGTGATGTTCAGCCTGGTGAAATTGTAATCATAAACGAAGATGGCGTTATGTCATTTGAATTCGGTGAGCATACATCAAAGCGCACATGTGTTTTCGAGTATGTTTATTTTGCCCGTCCTGACAGCCAGATTGATGGAATTGCCGTTACAATGGCTCGTGAAAAGATGGGGGAATGTCTTGCCCGTGAAAGTGCTGTTCCTGCAGATGTTGTTATTGGTGTTCCAGATTCAGGGCTTGGGGCTGCCCAGGGATATTCAAAGGCTGCTGGAATTCCATATGCAAGCGGAATCATAAAGAACAAGTATATTGGCCGAACCTTCATTGCTCCGACTCAGAAAGAACGGGAGAACATGGTTTTCGTTAAGTTGAATGCAGTACGCGCAGTTGTTGAGGGCAAGAGGGTAGTTGTTATTGATGACTCTATTGTTCGCGGAACTACAAGCCGCAGGCTGGTTCAGATTTTGAGAAGGGCAGGTGCAAGGGAAGTCCATTTCAGGATTTCATCGCCGCCTGTAAAATTCCCATGCTATTTCGGAATCAACACGCCTACACGGGGAGAACTTATTTCAAGCAATCACAACGAGGAAGAAATCTGCAAGGAAATTGGTGCTGATTCACTGGCATTTATCAGTGCCGAGGGAATGCTTGAAGCCTGCCGTGCATGTAATCCTCACAGCTACGGTTTCTGCAAGGGATGCTTCACTGGTGAATATCCCATGAGCGTTCCCGGGGAGATAAACTTCAAGAAAACAAACTAGCTTACCCGTTCCTTGAGCCTGTGTTTTTTTTGTTTATTTTTATGCAGAAAATTTCATGATTGAGGGGAATTCTACTAGACATACTCCGTGATATTTGATATAGTTTAAGAACCTTGTGGGGTCTTGCCCAAGTGGTAAGGGACTGGTCTGCAAAACCACTATGCATCGGTTCGATTCCGATAGACCCCTCTAGCAAATGAAAGATGTTCAGTTTCTGGGCATCTTTTTTTTTGCCTTACGAACCTTTCGAGCAAAGCTGGGGTTCGATTACATATAGGGCATCCTGAAATCTTTTTAGGATGTCCGCATTTGCCTTCAGGCGGTTTTATGCTCACCTAGGGGCTTTTTTTTGGATCCTGGTAAATTGCGTTTGCGTTCCTGGAAGGGCCTGGTGCCTGCACTGAGGCGAGGAGCCGAACCCTGGAAGGACGTTACTGGTTATTCTCCAACCGAAAAATATTCTTGTTATACAAAACTTTTTACTGTAAAATTAAATTCCCATGAAAAAAACGCTTTTGTGCCTGGCACTAATTTCTTCAATGATGACTTTTTTTGTTCACGCGCAGAAAATTTCTGGTGACGTGGATTTCTGGAGCAACTATCCTCATGATCAGCTTGCAGATGAGCTGGTTTCAAGAATGAGTGATGAGGAGCTTCTGGCCCAGATTCTTATGTTCGGATGGGCTGGTGCTGAGCCGAGTGATATTTTGAATTCCTGGGTTGTTCAAAGGGGACTTGGAAGCGTTAAGGTTTTTGGATGGAACACTGATGACATTAAGAAAGTTGCCTATTCTGTGCGTACATTGCAGAAAGAAGCTGCTTCAAGAAAATTCAAGATTCCGCTGTTTGTTGCAACTGACCAGGAAGGCGGCTGGATTCGGCACGTAAAGGGTGAAACTTCTGACACACCGGGAAACATGGCCATTGGTGCATCCGGGTATCCCATTGATTCCTATTATTCTGGATTCTACATTAACCGCGAAATCCGTGCTCTTGGCATAAACATGAATTTTGCTCCTACAATTGATATTTACACAAATCTTGATTCAACAGTTATTGGGCCAAGATCTTTCAGTGATAATCCTGATAATGTTGGTATTTTAGGAGAGGCTTTTGCCAGGGGATCAATTGATGCCGGCGTAATTCCAACTGCAAAGCATTTTCCGGGGCATGGTGATACAAGCCTGGACAGTCATGGTAAGCTTCCTCAGATAAAGATTGATGAGAAGACCCTTTATTCCAGAGAGCTTGTTCCTTTCAAGTACCTTATTGATGCTAAGATTCCTGCCATCATGAGCGGACATCTTTCTTTTCCTCTGATTGAAAGTGACGGAACTCCTGCCAGTCTCTCAAAGAAAATGCTTACTGATATTCTTCGCGGTCAGCTTGGCTACAAGGGACTTATAATTACGGACGACATGATGATGAACGGTGCAACTATTTTTGCAGGTTCCTTTCACAGGGCTGTGACCATGGCAATAGAAGCCGGCAATGACATTATTATTTCTTCAACTACAGCCAGCCTCAATGACAACATGTGGACACAGAACATTCACAAGATGAAGACCAGTGATGAGTTCAGGACTATTGTAAAAAATGCCGCAAGAAATGTTATCAGGGCAAAACTTGAATACTTCAAGAGTGAAAACCATGCTCCCCTCTATCCTGATGAGAATACAATTTATGAATTCATTCCAGACAGGGATGGTGAAAAATTCTTCCTGGAACAGGCATGCAGGGGATTGAGTGCCTACAAGACTGGTACTGCCTTTCCATACAGGGAAAGCAACAATGACAGGCTTCTGATTGCAGGTCCATTCCTTTCGTTGTACAGCGAGGGAAGAAAGCGATATCCAAATTCCTCAACATTCCATTTCAGCTACGAGCTTAGGCATGATGACAGCAATCTGGACAACTGGAACGCCGTGAATCTGGTTTCAGTTGCCAGGGGATACGATACAATTATTATTACAGTTTACGACAGGCACACTGCAAATATTGCAAAAAGGCTTAAGGGGCTTGGAAAGAGGGTCATAATATTTTCAATTATGTCTCCAGTGCATATTCTCAAGGATTTTGAATGGGCAGATACAATCCTCTGCGGTTACAGCTATTCCAGCTATTCTTTTGCAGCTCTTTTTGGCGCTCTTAACGGGGAAATCCCGGTAACAGGAAAGATTCCTCTCAATGTCAGGTAGGTATGTTTTGTGGATTTAGTAAAGTCATGCTAAAGGCGAAACAATAAAACAGTTCTTTTGTGGGTTAACAGACAGGATGACCTGAAACACGAAAAGGATTTTTCCATGCTTCGGGTCATGGGAGGCTGACATGGATTTTGTCCGGATGCCAGCATAGTTTTTTTAGATGCGATGCATTTCTGTGAATACTTTTTCGTTCATTACGTTGACTTCAATGCCAAGAGTTTCAGCTTCCTTTGTAAGGTCTTTTCTTGCAGCATCAATGTCGATGTCAGCTGAATCAAATTCAACCATCATCATCATAACGAAGTTTCCGCTCAAAATTGTCTGAGTAATGTCAACAATGTTGATCTTGTGGCTTGCAAGGTATGTAGAAACCTTTGCAATGATTCCGACCTTGTCACCGCCGACTACTGTAATAATTCCTTTCATAATGTCCCCAATTTTACTGGAAATAGTAAAACAATTCAACAATCACTTGTATGGAGTTTTAATCAAGTGGAGATGTTGACTTCATTGATTCTTCTGAATCCTCATCTACAAGACGGGTGATTCCGGATGAGTTTGAGATTCTTCTGGAAAATCCAATGTAGTCAATTTCAATTCCCGGCTTAATGTGGTTCAATTCAATTTTATAGAAACCTTTTTCCAGTTGAACTTGAGTTGAATTTGCACCAATATGCTTTCCGTCTGTTGACCTGCATTCGAATGCTGCAGCAGGTTCTCCATCAATAAGAATATTGCATACGGACTGAGACATTGTTCCATCGTTTTCCTTTGAGTACATTCCAAGAACATTGTACATTCCTTTTTCTGCAATGTAGAGCCATCCTGATTCCTTTTTGCCGCACATCATCTTGAAATTTTCCTGGTAGACTTTTTCACCATTTGGCGGCGTTAAACCCTGAGAAATAAAACTCTTGAATTCTTTGAGCGACCTTAGCTTGCGTTTTGAAACCAGAGCCTTTGTGAGGAACATTATTACATGGCGGGCACATTCCTGGAGTTCTGCAATTGTAAGCTTTCCTTCAGCCAGTGCTTCTGCAATGTTGTCTCCGTTTCCTGATATTTCTGCCTTGTCGTTTGGAACAACCATGTAAACATCGTTCTGTGCCCGAACCATGGCTGCCACGTTTTCAATTGATCCTTCTCCGCCTTCTGTGCAGTCATTCATGCTTGCCCACCAGTCAGTCATAACAAGACCTGTGTAGCCCCATTCCTGTCTGAGAATTGTATTGTCCAGATCAAAATTTGAGGCAGCCCAGTGTCCGTTGATTCGGTTGTATGAAGTCATGATGGACTGTGTGATTTCCTTTTGTGCTACGGCAAGTTCAAAGGCCTTAAGGTAGATTTCTCTCAAGGCTCTTTCGGAAACAATTGAGTTGTGCTTTCTGCGGTCTGTTTCCTGGCTGTTAGCAGCAAAGTGCTTGATTGTTGCGTATATGCCGTGTTTGTAAAGTCCACGGAGTTCTTCAATTACAAGGCTGGCAGTAAGAAGAGGATCCTCGGAGAAGTATTCGAAATTTCTTCCGTTCAGTGGATTTCTCTGAATGTTGATTCCTGGTCCAAGAAGGGTGTCAATCTGATGGCTGTTCAGTTCACTGCCTTCAAATTCCATGAGCTCTCTTGTCAGTTCTTTGTTCCAGGTGCAGGCGATTACTGTTCCTGTTGGCATGAGGGATGCTTCTTTTCCTGTGTCCAGTCGAATGCCGGAAGGTCCGTCTGAACATCCTGCAACGGGAATTCCGTAGCTGTAAAGTGCCTCGCTTACTCCACCAAATGCACTTGCAATTCCGGCTGTTGTTTTCTGGCTCATCATTCCTTCACCGCGAACCAATGTTGCAAGTTCCCCTGGTGTTAACTGAGCTATGAAATCATTTAGTTTTGAATGGTCATTCTTTACGTCGTTGAATTTGATTCCTTTGTTTCCGGTATATGGAATTTCTTTCGGCATGTTTTTTCTTATTCGTTCTTCAAGACTGTAAGTTAGTTTTGGAGTCATTTCAGTTGCAAAAGAATATGTTCCGTCCTGAAGCAGTTTTCCCGGTCTGAGTCTTTCAAATGATGTCTCTGGCGACAATGCCTGCGTGCATTTTTTGACAACTGCAGTTTTTATAAATTCAATTGATTCTCTTTCTGATATGGGAATTTTTTTTGCAGACTCAACGCTTGTTCCCAGGTACACGTAGTATTTTCCTTCTTCAAGCACCCAGCATGATTTATTGCCTGTTACTCCTGAATCATCATAGGAAGCCAGATCCAGCATGTCGAAAGTCATTGTAAGAACCTGGGATTCACCGCACCTGAGTTTCTTGGTCTTTGCAAATGCTGCAAGAACCCTGACAGGTTTTCCAAGTTTTCCCTGTGGACTTTCAACGTAAATCTGAATTACTTCTTTTCCCGCGTATTCAGCTCCTTCGTTTTTTACTGAACATTTTACTGTTACGACAGTTCCGTTATATGAAGATTCAAGCAGTGTGCATGAGAAATCTGTGTATGACAAACCAAATCCGAAAGGGAACAGAACCTTGTCTCTTGCAAAGGTTGAGAAATATCTGTATCCGGTGTAAATGTCTTCATGGTAAATGCACTGGTCAATTTCACCGAATCCTGGGGTAGAAGGGTAGTCCCCTATGTCCCTAGCAATGGTAGCGGAAAGTTTCCCGCTTGGATTTGTTGTTCCGCAAAGAATTCTTGCAATGGCTTTTCCACCTTCCTGTCCGCCTTGCCATCCATAGAGTACGGCCTTGATTTTTCCGCCGAACTTTTCGTCATATATGAATGAAGTTCCGATTATTCCGCAGGTATTGAAAACAAGAATTACGCATGAAAACCTTGAGCAGATGAGTTCAAGATTTTTTTCTTCCTGTTCATTGAGATACCATCCGCCTTTTTCTGCCTTAAGGTCCTTGTCTTCTCCAGCATTTCTTCCGATTACGACAATTGCTTTCTGTGAAAATTGAGCAGCCTGGTCAACTGTTGATTCGTCAAGGTCAATGTCTTTCTGGAAATATGGTTCTGCAGCCCAGGCACCGCCGCCGTTGTCAAATGGATTGTGCTGAATGAAATCGGCATATTTTTTCATCAGTGTTGAATTAAGCTTTGGACCGCCTGCCTGTTCTATTTTCATCAGTTCGCTGGCTATGTTAGTTATGTAAGGTGCGTGAACTGATCCTCCTGATCCAAGTCCGCATTTATAGTAATCAAACTGATATCGTCCAAAGATGCTGATTTTTTCACCGGATTTGAGAGGAAGTGCATTCTCTTCATTTCTTAGAAGAACACATCCTTCTTCGGCAACTTCAAGTATTTTTTCTTCAAAAGTCATGTCATTCTCCGTGCAGTGCTGACTGGTAGTATTTCTATAGATAAGCGGATTTTTTTTCCGTTAGAAAATATTTTTGATTTTTTTCAATATTCTTCCGCAGTAATAATGGAATACAAAATGTGATTTGTCAAATAGTTGATGTGTCAGATTCAGATGAATTTAGCCTGTTATTTTCTGAACATACCGGGAGTTGTTCCAGTTGATTTCTTGAAAACATTGTTGAAATAGGAAACCTGAGAAAACCCGCATAGCTCTGAAATATCTGATATTGATTTTGCCGAATAAATCAGGAGATTCTTTGCTTCTTCAATTCTGATCATTGTAAGGTAAGTCCATAGTGATATTCCCATCTCGGAAAAAAATATTCGTGTCAGGTAGTCATCGGTTACTCCCATGTGAGCGGCAATCTGTGTTCGCGTCAGTTTTTTATGGAAGTTCTTGTTCATGTAGAGAATTGAATACTTTACGATTCTTGAGGTTTTTGACGGCAAGGGATTTATTTTCTTTTCTAGGAATTCATTCAGGTGGGAAAGAAAATCCTGTGTCTTTGCGATGGATGTGTTGCAAAGTATGACATTCTTGAAATCTGAAATTGTATTGATGTTTGCAAAGTCCCTGAAGTTTTCTTCAGTTATAAGGATAAGTGCTTTTTCAAGATTCTGAGTTTTTCTTATGGCCAGCACGTCGCATGTCTTGATTCCGTTGAAGATGATAAGCTCAGGAACAAAACGCATGGCCAGCATTGGAAGATATGATATGGACGAAACAACCTCAGTCTCGTTTTCTTTTGAAAGATACTTGAGAAGAGGATTGTCTGTTCCAACGAAAATAATTTTTTTTTGTTTTGAATAAATCACAGGTCTGAATCTGGGACAATGATTGAATAAATCTTGTTAAGGTCATCGGAAGTAAAGTAATCGATTACTATGGACCCTTTCTTGAAGTTTCCCTTAAGCTGAACCTTTGTTCCAAGCCTGTCGATCATTTTCTGTTCAAGGGCAATGAAATTCGGATCCCTGTTGTCTTTCTTTGGTTCAGAATTTCCTCCCATTGCCGGAAGCTTTCCTTCCTTGAGAATTTTTGCTTCGGTTTCTGCCTGACGAACTGACAGTCCCTGCCCGATAATTTTACCGTAGAGGAGTCTCATGTCAGAATCTGAGTCAAGGCTAAGAATTGCCCTGGCGTGTCCCGATGATATTTTTTCGGCAACAACTGCATTCTGAATGTCTTCCGGGAGTTTCAAGAGCCTGAGACAGTTTGCAACAGTTGATCTGTTTTTTCCAACTTTGTCTGCAACCTGATCCTGAGTCAGGTTGGCAAGTTCCATGAGCCTGTAGTAGGCATTTGCTTCTTCAATTGGATTCAGGTCTGTACGCTGAATGTTTTCGATGAGTGCAACTTCCAGCTTTCTTTCATCTGAATATTTTCTGATTTGTACCGGAATTTTTTCAAGCCCTGCATCTCTTGCAGCTCGTGTCCTGCATTCACCTGCAATGATATAGAATGATCCGTCGCCGGCATCTTCAATGATGACAGGGGAAAGAACTCCTTCCTGGCGAACTGATTCAGTAAGTTCCTTGAGACGTTCCTCGTTAAAGTATGTTCGTGGCTGAAATGGATTTGGTTTGAGAAGATTTGGATCAACCCACAAGGTGCCGTCTTCATCTGATGTGATTCCATTTGGAAGTTTTTTCTGTGCAGAAGCCTTTACCACAACACCAGTTGGGTTTGATTCCTGGTCTGCTTCTTCCATAAGGGCTCCAAGGCCTTTTCCAAGTCTAGCCACGGCTCATTACCTCTCCAGCAAGTTTCTGATAGCTTTTTGCACCAATACAATTTGCATCATAGAGGCAGATTGGTTTTCCGTGTGAAGGGGCTTCTGAAAGCCTGATGTTTCTTGGAATAATTGTATTGAACACAACGTCCTTGAAGTAGCTTTTGACGTTCATTACAACGTCCTGTGCCAGCTTTGTTCTTGAATCATACATTGTGAAGAATATTCCACCGATTGCAAGTTCCGGATTAATTGATTTCTGAACATCCTTTACTGTTTTGAGAAGAAGTGTGATTCCCTCAAGGGCAAAGTATTCGCACTGCATTGGAACAAGAACTTCATCTGCTGCGGCAAGTCCATTGAGGGTGAGAAGCCCAAGTGATGGAGGACAGTCAATCAGAACGTAGTCGTATTTGTCTCGTGCTGGAGCCAGTGCCTTTTTCAGAAAGTATTCGCGTTCTTCCTGATCAACAAGTTCAATTGCTGCTCCGGACAAATCTGTGTTTGCAGAAATAACATCCAGTCCCTTTATGGCTGTGTGCTTTATGGTCTGGTCAAATGTAGCCTGTTCTGCCATGAGTTCATAGATTGTTGGCTTGTCTTTGCTGACTCCAACTCCACTAGACATGTTTCCCTGACTGTCAAAATCAACCAGGAGAACTGATTTTCCTGCAAGAGCAATGTATGCACCGATATTGATTGTTGATGTGGTTTTTCCAACTCCACCTTTCTGGTTAACAAAAACGATTACTTTTCCCATGATCCTATTTTACCATTTTTAATATATTGCTTACAAGTCGCTGTCTTCAAATTCAGACATTCGTGACTTCTTGTTTTTTGCAGCATAGATGGAACTCATTACTGCTGCCGTGAGAATTGTTGCCGCAACTATTTCAAGAAATCCGTTTGATAGAAGTGTTGAAAAAAGAATTGCAAGATATCCGCCGAAAGCTGAAAGTTCTGCTGTTTTGTATCCGATTTTTTCCAGGGCACCAGAAAGCATTCCCAGAAGCATATCGCCATAGAAAATGTAGATTGATCCCATTACAAGAACCGTGTGAATCAGTGTTCCTGCAGCAGCAGAAAATGATCCTGAAATTAACTTTGGCATTTTAGGAATGGCATTGAAACCGTTGTATATGAGCCACACAAAAATCGGAAACAGGATTCTTGGCAAAACTGAAACCATTGGATTGAGGAAGAAAGGAACTGCAGCTCCCATCATTGATGCCTTTATAAGGGAAGAAAGTCCGAAAATCAATCCTGTAATCATTCCCGGAACAAGTCCTGCAAGAATCGTAACAAGAATTACTGGAATGTGCATCAGTGTTATGTTGATGAGCCCTGCAAGCTGAAGGTAACCCAGTGGAGTAAAACTCATAATGATTGAGAGTGCTCCAAAAACTCCGGTCATTGCAATTTTGTAGTTTGTTGAAAGTGTTTTTTTGTTCATTGTAAATCTCTTGTTGTGAAATTATATTTTTTGTTTTTTTAGAATTGCTGAAACAAATGGTCTTCCAATCAGAACTTCCTTTACGCCGTAGCTGAATGCTTTCTGAATCTGGTCCTGATTTCTGATTCCGCCGTCAACCCAGACTTCCCCTGAGTTTTCAAGAAGAATTTTGTGGAAGTTCGCAAGATATTGTGCTGTGCTTCCATGTCTTTGAGGAACTCGTCCTCCATGGTTTGAGACAAGTGCAATGTCAGGCTTGATTTTTTTTACAAGGTCAATGTCCTCGTCCGTGAAAATTCCCTTGATCGCAAAAGGGCGTCCCTTTGAGTTTGCCAGCGCCTTTAGTTCACGGAGACTTGATTCATCTTTTTTTTCAAGATGAACTTTGTTTCTCATGGTTATGATGTTGAAGGCATCTGTATCGATTCCGTAGATTTCGGCAATGCTTTCGGCCCAGGCCATTCGCTGTTTAATCTTGTTGTTTTCATAGGGTTTTATAAAGACAGCGGTTTTTTTGCCTGCGTTTGTGACGGCTTCGATTCCCCACAGCAGTTTTTCGTCCGGGCAGCCATCGCCGATTGAAAGTGCAACCTTTTCATTTACACAGTGGTTTATAAGATCAAAGTAAAATTGTTTTTCGTCGTGGTATCCGCAATTTTCAATGCCACCGGTCATGGGAGCAAGCCTGATTTTTGCATCAAAGCTTTGTTTTTGTCCCATGGGAATTTCCTGCCACTGGTCATAGTTAAGGATGAAGTTGATGTTTTCGTCGATTCCACCCATTCCAGGCAGTTGTGATATGCATCCGTGACCATTGCAGGTTTCGCAGAAATTGCATTTTTTGTTGCTCATGCTGTAATTATAGAATAAACCTCAAAAATGAACAATAAACCGGTTTAAGGGCAGAGTACCGCTTTCTTAAAGATCACAGGTCTGGATAATGTCACGTATCAAAAAACTTTCCAGTTCTCTGTAGCGTTCTCTTTTTTTCTGGTTGATTTTTTCATTTATGTGAACAGCAAGTGTAAATGAAAGAAGAACGAATGATGCAGCAAAAATGAAAATATAGTAAGCCATAAGCAAGCCTCCGAAAGGTATTTGTAAGTTCTTTATGGCTCAAGTATAGAATGATTGATGTGACATAGAATGTCATGGTGAATATATTTTTTAAATATTTTTCGGATATTTACAACAATTGCTTAAACGGTGGCGCGGCTTGATCGGTTTGTCGGCTACGAACCTCTTTTTATGCTATCTTTTATTTTCTTCTTCTAAAATTATTCTTATATTTTCTTTTTCTATTTCAGATAAAGATTCTTCTGAAAAAACAGATTTGATTCTTTCAGTATATGTAGGATTCCAATCTTTTCCAAAAACGATAAATAGATTTTTTAAGTCTTCAGATTTGAATTGATAACCGTGTAAAGCGTATATTGTATTTCTGATAATTCTCAATTGAGCTTTTGTATACCATTTTAATTCATCACTATTTGTAATTTTTTTTATGAATGGAAAATAAGCTGGAAAATATTTTGGACCTGAGTCGGATAATATATTATCAAAGCAAATATAAAAAATATCAGTATAATTAGGTTCAATATTTGTAAAATTTACTTCATAAGTTTTTTCATCGATTTTTGATATTTTGTTTTTTATGGATGTTCCTCCAATATCTTTACCCATTCTGACTGTTTCAATGTATCCATATGGTAAATTATTAATAATTACCAGTTTTATTTTACCTATTGAATTTTTCCAGCTGGAACCTGTTCCGAATAAATAATAACCATCCCAATATGCATAAGACATACCTGATTTTTCTATATCTAAATCTCTAGAATAGGATGATTTGTATTTAACTTTTGTAGTAGTTACATCCTTTTTGTTAAATCTTATTTTTCTTGTATATGCATTTTGTAATTCTGGTTGTTTATCGGTTTCGGAATTCCAAATAAGCGGTATATCTTCAAAAGAAGTTTCTTCTCCATTGGTCCAGCATTTAAAATCATAAATTTTACCTTTACCTAAATTGCCTGGCGCAAAAAAAGGGAATCCTACAGAAAGAGTTTCCGTATCCCCTGAATTATAAAAAGTAAAATCTACTGTAACTTCATAAAAGTTTTCCTGAAAATCTAATGTTATGGTTTCTTCTTTCATTTCTATTGAAACTGATTCTTCATTCACAGGTACAAGATTTCCACCACTCAATGAAAAGAAAGTATCATTTGCAAAAATATTTATAGCCATATAAGAAAACAAAATAATTAATATACTTTTCTTTTTCAATTTTTCCTTCCTAAGCGCCTCAAGTAGCGGGCGTCAGCATAACAATGAGTTGTACCGCAGCGGGCTCGACTTGCCGTTGGCTACGAAACTTTGTTATGACATTTTTATTTCAAATAGATTATAAAATCTATTTCATATTGGTTTAAGAAGACAAAACTTCTAATTTTTTTTTAAGCCGCTTACAACCAATTCTTCGTCTAACCCCTAGAGTTCAATTTCATTTTTTAATCGAGCTTGAGTCGATAAAAATACTCCTAAAAAAAATTTTAATTATAATTTCTTTCTAGAAAAAATGTATACCTATCCAGCTCATTTAATGTATATAATTCGTTTTCCAATCCTTTTCGAAAGTTTTCCTGAAAATCAGTTTTCATTAAATACTTTATAATATATTTTTTTGTTTCTTTGCATTTAATTTGGGAATCATCCATCTGTTCTAACAAAAATAACATTCGAATTAAAGTTGAAGGCAAAAAAACATTAGACTGTTCTAAAAATCCTTGATAAAATTCTCCGAACTCTTCTTCTGTGATTTTTTTTGGTTCTTTCTTTGTTTGTATAACAAATCCATCATAACTTGCAATATTTTCATCTGTAATTTCATATAATTGAATATTTCCCAACTCTTCAGTTTCTATGATATTATTTTTTTTCATGTACTTGCTTTCAATTTTACCATTCCTGTAAATTCGTAATTCTTCTAATAAAAAGGACTCCTGCAATGATTTTACTGGAAGATAATATGTTTTATCATTACAGAGAATAACTAGTCTGAAATCGTTTGTAAAATTAAGATGTCCATATCTTGTATAAAATGCATTACCACTTTCATCTAAAACTTTGAAAAAAACTTTCCCCATAACAGCAAAATCAGTAGTAGTTGAGGTTCTTTGAAAAGCACCTTGATTAAATACAGGAATGCCTTCAGACTTTCCTGAATCTTCAAGTGTGCATTTATAACCAAAAGTACTTACATTTCTTATATCCTTATAAAGGTAATCATATTCTTCTTCAGGACTAAGACTAAAAACAGAAATATTACAAAATATAATTATGGATAATAAAAAAAATATTTTTTTCATCTTCTTCTTAAGCACCCCAGTGGGGTGTCCGTATAACAATGAGTTAAACTGCAGCGGGCTCGACTTGCTGTTGGCTACGAACCTCTTGTTATGTGATTTTAACATATAATATCATATTTATTCAGGTATATCACCTTCCATTTTCGGCAGATGATATAGGATAGAAGATTAAAGGCAACAATAATATAATGTATAAATACTTTTATTTTTTAATTTCCCTTTTAATTATAAATTGGCTGAAAATTTTTCTTTAAAAGAAAATTTCATATAATTTCTTCCGGCTTTTTTTATTAAAATAACTCCACCTGATTTCAAAATTGTGTAAGAGCCACCATTTGTATCGTCACAGCTACGAAAGTCAATGTCATCAGCCAAGTCAAAATCGTCTAAATTCGGAAATTCTTTTTCAAATACCCAATGTTCGAACTCTTGGCGAGGATTAAAATATGTAGGACAGAATAACAAATCCGTTTTTCCCAAAAAATACAAATCATCATTTTCTTCATCGACCAATTCTGCATAAGGCTGATTGGCGGCTCCAAAAAAATCCTGCGCGATTTTTTTTTGTCCATTAGCTGGATCGGCGGCAAGCATAAATGAACAAGCAAAGAAGCAAATTAACAATAATGCGTTTCTTTTTAGTTTCATGATTTTCTCCTTGCGCCTCAAGTAGCGGGCGTCCACATAACAATGGGTTAAACAGTGGTGGGCCTTGAGCCTGTGTCGGCTTTGAAAACGGAGTTAGGCTGGCTTATTCTATAACAGAAACAATTAAAATCAAATTTAATTCTGAAATCTGCTTGAAACCTTTATCAGCCGAAATTAGAGGTAAAT
>SAMEA3663112__coassemble_45_pt1 | contig 46405 bp, 36 predicted proteins | sample SAMEA3663112__metabat2_low_PE_006 | metagenome-assembled genome bin SAMEA3663112 (sample SAMEA3663112) | pig gut metagenome | biome: pig gut; feature: pig-associated habitat; material: faeces | place: Denmark | collected 2012
GACGTTTCTGTTCTGCAAGACGCTTTTCTTCTTCAAGACGTTTCTGTTCTGCAAGACGCATTTCTTCTTCAATGCGAGAATTATCAACAACAGTCAGTTCCTGGGACTCACATGAAAAACCACCGGGATTTGTGATTCGGACCTTATAGTCACCTTCAATAACATTTTCAAAAACAGCTTTGCCGTCAACAATTTTTCCTGAAATACACCTGTCCAAAATCTCATCAACCAGCTCTACTTTGGCAGCATCAGATATACTTTCAGAAAGGAGTGGAATTTCTACAATTGTGGATGAATCAAGTTTCTTTAATGGAGCTGATTTTTCAACATCCTTAATAACAGGTTTCATTGCCTTGAGAATCTCAAATTCTTTCCATTTTGTAATCTTTGATTTTCTTCCAAGATAATCATATGCAGTAACACGCCATGAATATTTTCCAGATGGCATTGTAAATTCAATAAAATTTTCTTCTGTCTTGAATTCTATTATTTCATCTGAATTTTCATTCTTCACTTCAACAAGATATTCCATTGCCTTGAAGTCTGACTTCCAGTTCAACCGCTGAGTAAATTTCGATTTTGTTTCCTGTGCAGTCAAAAATGCAGATGAACATAGCACAATAAAAAGAGAAACTAATACTGACTTAAGAACATAACGCAAACTATTCACCATACATTACACCTGGATCCATAGTCTCTATATTTCCTGAAGTCTCAAAATCAATCGTAAAAATTCCTGTTGCTGTTTTTCCTTTCTGAAGAACAAATCCGCTCTTTTCTCGATTGAAGGCTGTTACCTGCCACAAGAATGTTCCAACATCAAGACTGGATAATTTTTTATAATTCAAACTTGAATTCCTGATTTTCTGTTTTGACCATATTTTCCTCAAAGTACCATCATCGTTTCTAGAGTAAATATCAAATGTATAATCCGTAGCACCAGCAACAGGACTCCATTGGAAATAAATTGATCTGTTTTTCTTAAGATACTCTGGCCCAATAATTTCAGAGCCAGCTGGAATTTCAAGAACAGCCTTTGGAAGCACTGGAACTGCTCCTACGGTAAAATCAAAGGAATCCTTTGCATCAATAATTGAACCATCCCTGGAAACTGCCTTTACAGTCCATCTGTACTGTCCCTCGGCAAGTCTGGGTACATGTACTTTTTTTGATGGATTGGCATAGCTCTTAACCAGAGAAAGTCTGTTTCCTGACGTAACTTTCCAAAGGAACAAAGTACTTCTTGCACAAGGATCGTCTTCTTCAGTCCAGCAAAGATCCACACCATTTTTAAGTGCATCAAGTCCAGGATAGAAAGCTCGCCTTGCAGGTAAAAGCAGCCTGACTGGAGATGGAGTTTTCATGGAGAATGCAACTGTGCTCACAGGGCTCATTCTGAATGAAGATGATTTTGATTCTCTGGCAAAAGCCTGAACAGAAACAGAATATGATTTCCCAGATTCAAAAAGAGAATTTTCTGAAGGAATAGAAAGACTTGTTGATTCAACACAATTATACTCACGCATAATATTATTGGAAGAATCAAGAAGCCTGACCTTATAATAATCGGCACCTTCTACCCCATTCCAGTCAACATCAACAGACGTAATATTTCTGATGGAAATCTTTTCGTTTGAAGAAGGATATTTCAAAACTGGATTTGACAATTCCCCAACAACATACAGCTGCCTTGAATCAGAATATTTTTTCCTGGTTTCCCCGGCTTTATCTTTGTATGAGTTTTCTATTCTCCAGTAATATTTTCCTTCATTCAATGAAATATTTTTTATTGAATCAGAAGTTACCTCATCAGTTTCAAGGACAACTGAAGTAAAATCACTTGAACTTGAAAACTGAAGTTTTGATGAAAGCGAATTTTTAGACGCAGTCTTCCACATAAATGTCAAACCGGAAAGAAGAGATTTTTCCACGGTAAAGGAATCCGGCGGAAGAAGAAGTCTGTCAGATTCAATCTTGCTCATTCCAACAGAAAATTTTCTTACTTCAGACTCAACAGTTTTTGTTTTTCCAGTTTCTTCCAAAATCAGATTCTGAACAACTTTCCAGTAATAATCGCCATCCTTAAATTCGTTCAATCCTAATTCCGCATCAACAGAATTTTCAGATGCGGGAATTGTTCTGACAACATCCGTGAAATTAGTGTCTCGTGCAATTATTACCTGAGAATCATCAGACTTAATCTCATCAGACTTCCATGCAAAAAATGACTTAACCTTAGTTTCTCCCTGATCATAGAAAAATCCTGAACCATCAGCAGGAAACATCTGTAAAGGAGAAGGAACGTCTGTCAGCTTTGAAACGACAAATTTCATTGTCTTTGATTCACCATACCATCCGATTCTGTTGATTGAATAATATGGAGTAACTTTCCAGAAATATATTCCCTCACTAATATTCGTGACAATTATGCTTTTTCCCTGTAATTCTCTCGTAAAATAATTTACTGAAAAATCTTCATAACGTGAAATTTCAATCTTATATCTGGAAGCAAAATCATTTCCTTTCCAGTTAAATGCTACCTTTGGTTTTTCATTAAAATATCTGAACTGACTCCCATCTTCCGGATAAACAGGAACAATTTCATCAGCAAAATTAACAGTGAATTTACCTTCAGATGCCTCAGATTCTTTACCCTCAGCATAGATTCTCCAGTATGTTGTTCCATCACCGCATGGCACGTCACATTTATTTGATTCCGTTATGTAATACGTATCTTCTACTTCTGAAAAATCATCTGTCTTTGAAATCTGAACAATTACTTTTCCAGCTGTATTTTCATTTTCAAACCATTCAAGATTTACATACGATTCCTTGTTTTTTTCGAACATGAGAATTCTCTGGTTTTCAGAAACAGATGAAACGGTTATTGGTTTTCTGGAAATACTTCCATCACCATAAACTGTCATGGAATCACCGGAGCCATATTCTGTAACAAGACCATTGGCATCAACAAAAACAGCCTTTCCTGCTGACATGCAGATTCCAAGATTCTGCATTGACTGGTCCAGGGATGCAGAGATTTTACTGCCCTTTTCAATAGTAAAATATTTTCCATCCGATGCATTAAGATTGATTGAAGTTAAACTTGATGTTGTATCAATATCTACATTTCCGTTTCCAACTGAAACATTCAACTCACCATTTTTACCCAAGGCAATCTGAACCATGGTATTTTCATTGAGTTCAATAACAGCACCGTCAGAAAAATATATTGTTGCAAGTGCAAGATCTGCGGTTCTTACTGTATCTCCATCATAAAGAGGAGAATTCTGCTGAACCCGTTCCCACAAAACACGATCATTGAATTTTCGCTGTGCAACCTTATATTTATAATTGACAGTTGCAATCTTGGTTTTATCTGTGCGTATTGATGAGGAATTTAAATCATAAAAAAATAGATACAGGCTTACCGCGCATATTGCCAGCAATCCTGCCACAACGCATGAATTAAGAAGCGCTGACGGCAATCTTGTTTTCTGACTCATCTAAGTTTACGCCTCCAAAATCAGGTTCTGCAATTCCAAGGAGTTTTCTAAGCTCATGAAGATCTTTTGGTCCACCTGACCCAACCACATCAAGACAATCTTCATCTGCAATGAATGACGGATCAGCATTTCTATAGAATTTGTTCACGTCAAAATTCGGCATATTTACAACACCATAGAAATGCTGTTTCCCTTTTCCTTTAACTTCAAAAGCAACTGGAATTTTTTCTACTATTATTTCATTTTCAAGGTTTTCCTCAGAAATAGTAAAATCATTTTCCTCGCATCGTATGAAATCAAGTTTTAAAAGATCATAGGTATCCTGAGTTATGAGAATATCAGTACCACAAGGCTTGTTTGAACTTTCTGTTCGGCTTGCAAGATTTACAGGATCTCCGATGGAAGTGAATTCCATTTTTTCCCAGGATCCCATGAATCCAACTGTAGCCCTTCCTGAATTCAAACCGCATCCAATTTTGATCTGAGGCTTATATGTTGAATCAGGAAGCCCTTCATTTTCCTGTGTAAAAAGCAAGGCATCCTTATTATATTTTCTAAGCGAATATCTCATGGCAACTGTTGCTATAATTGCAGACAAGGCATCCTGTTTTTTGTGAAGATCATGCTCATATTTTTTTGCAAGCTTTTCAACATCATCATCAGGAAGATCCTCAAATGCAAGATTATCATTTCTGAGAACACCCCAGCATGCCATAATGGCATCGCCTTCAAACTTGTCAACTACACCACCGGTAATTGCAATGCACTGAACCATGCGGCTCATGTAATCATTCAGAAAGCCAATAATCTGAGCACCAGACTCTTTTCCGAACCTTGAATTAAACCCATCAGAAATTGCAGTAAATCCTCGGATATCACTGAAGAAAATTGTAATATCTTTCAAATGAGGATCAAAATCAACTTCCTTTCTGATTACGGATCGAACAACCCCAATATTTGTAAGCCTTGTAATTGTATTCAAAATCTGACGTTCATTCTTTGTGGAACTTACAAGAACAGAAACTTCATCATGTGACTTAACCTTAAGCTTGTCAAAAAGCTCAGTATTGAAATTTGCATTGTTGATTTCATTTGCAACATCAGCAAGAAGTCTCAGAGGAACACTCAGGCTTCTTGAGAAGAACCAGACAATTATGATTACAACAGAAAGAATTGCAACTGTCAGATAAATATTTCGTCTTGTTGTAGCCCTGATTCCTTCAAGAACAATATCAAGCTCAACAGTTGTAATTACAATATTTTCTGAAGAATTGATTTTTTTCCATGCAACTATAACCTGCTTGTTTTCCTGATTTAATGCATAGAACTGGGCACTGGCAGACCCGTTTTCAACAATTTTTGCAAGAATCGGATCACTGGAAAGATTCTTTCCCTTCATCACATAATCATAATCCGAATGAACAAGAATATCTCCATTTTGATTCAAGAAGAAAGACGAATTAACTGTTCCAGAAGAGAAACTGTCATTAAGTTTTTCAGAATCAAAGAATGTGACAACGCTCTCAATTTCATTATTATGATTTACAACACTGTGGAATATGGCAATGACAGGAGAACCAAACACCTGGGATGCATTTTCAAGATGAACAACACCCGACTTTGACTGGTTAATTGTTTTCTGAAATGCTGAAACATAAGCCAGTATATTTGATTCAGAAACATCATGAAGTGCAAAAAATTTTTCGTTGCAGAAAACCTTGTTTTTTTCAGGATAAACAACAGAACCAATTTCTGAGTAATTTTCAAAAAATGATTTTACTGCTTCTGAAATCTCCATGAGGTCATCAACATTTTCCAGAGATGAAGCAAAATAACTTACGGCAGACATTACGAGACTAATGCGGCTTTCACACTCACCTGAAGTTCTGGTATTGATTGTAAGATTATTTTCCTCAGCATTTACTCTTGTATCTGCAGAAACAAAATATGAAACAAGAGTCGTAACACCGATGAGGGAAATTACCATTACCAGGGAAATGATTGTAATCAGTTTTGCTCCGATTGAAAATTTTACCTTTTGAGTTTTTGAGGATTCAGAATGAGATAAGGAAAATGCATTTGAATGCTGAACATAAACTGGAGCAACCGGGGATTGCAGTGCTGGCTGAGAAATTTTCTTTGCAGTATCTGGTTCAGCAAAATTATTCTCGCCATTGTTGTTAACATGGCTTTTTTTCCTACCCAACGGAATCTGCTTCTTAAGTTCCTTGACTTCTAGCCTGAGCTCAAGAATTTCCTTGTCTTTTATATTACGTAATTCTGTGGCACTTAATACTTTATTTCCTTTTGGATCTTCAAAAGAACCATAATCAAGTGCATTGGAGTCATTCTTTTTCATACATCAAACTCTAGGTAAAAATATTATGACAGCGTGTCCTATAAAAAGACAGACCATCCCCGACTCTTTATCGGCATAAACCGAAGTAAACTTTACCAAAATCTGATAAAAATAACAATTTATTAATATTCTTCACAAAATAAAAAACCCCCGGATCAAGTCCGAGGGTCATGAAAACAGTCATTCCCGTGCACCAGCACAAGAACCTATTCTACACATTACAATCAGTATACACTCAAAATCTGGGCAAGCTTTTCCTTTCCGATGATCTTCATAAAGTTTGCAAGACGTGGTCCCTGATCCTTTCCGATAAGGGCATGATACAAGGCCGTAAACAATGCCTTTGATTCAAGTCCCATTTCTGTAGCGATGTCATACATTGCCTGCTGGCATTCCTTATCAAGGGCATAAGTTCCAACCTTTGGAACAACTTCATCACGAACACGCTGAACAGCCTTGAGCATATCTCCAGTGATGTCTTCTGCTTTACTTCCATCTTTACGAATCTTGAAGCAGAAATCCGGTGCGCAGTCTGGTGCACTTTCGTTGATCCAGTACCATGCACATGCACAGCGGCGGCGAAGACATTCTTCCTGTTCCGGCTTTACATCACCGAGAGAAGCAATTACGGCATCAATATCCCCGTCATAAGTCTGGAGCAAAGTTGTCAAAAGTCTGAATGGCACCTGATATGGCTGAACCTTCGGCATTCCAGGCTCGATCTGAGAAAGTTCATAGATTCTCTTTTCACGAAGAAGAATTGATTCCTTCTTTGCAGGATCTTTTTCCTTTGGTTCTTCAAGTCCCCAAACAAGACGCTCAGTTTTATCGTATGCTTCATAAACAGTAACAACATCAAGGTCAAAGCTGATTGAAAATTCATGGTCAACCTTATTCTGTGCAAAAATATAGCGGAGAACTTCAGGCTGATAAACTTCAAGTGCATCAATAAGGGAAATAACCTTACCCTTGGAAGATGACATTTTTCCAGGAACACCCTTGAGCTTTACAAAGTCATACTTCATTGTTACAGGAGCATCCCAGTTGTAAATCTTCTTTGAAACGAGTTTTGCTGTATCGTAAGATCCACCTGGAGAAATATGATCCTTTCCACCTGGTTCAAAGCAGACCTTTTCTTCATTCCATCTCATAGGCCAGTCAACACGCCAGCCAAGCTTAATTCCACCGAAATTTCGGATATCTACAGTTTCTTCGCAGCCACATTCACACTTATAGCTAACTCCGTATTCTCCGTCATAACCTGTGATTTCTGTTGTATCCTTGTTGCATTTTCCGCAGAAAATTGATGTTGGCCAGTAAACATCTTCTGCCTTCATCTTATGATCATCATCGCGGTATGTGTTAAGGCATTCCTTGATAAGTTCACGGTTCTGGAGAGCCTTCTTCATTCCTTCAACATAGCGATGTGCCTGATAGCGTTCTGACTGATAAAGAAATTCTGGATGAATTCCTACGCGTGGAAGCTGCTTTTCAATATCAACCTCATGATGACGTGCATAGTTGGCATCACGACCAAATGTATCTGGTACAGAAGTGATTGGATAGCGAAGATATTTTTCGAGTACTTCTGGTTTTGGCATGTTGCCTGGAACCTTGCGGAATACATCATAGTCATCCCAAGAATAAATAAAGCGGACATTCTTGCCACGGTCTCTCATTGCACGAACAACTAAATCAACTGTAATGATTTCGCGGAAGTTACCAATATGAACAGTTCCTGATGGAGTGATTCCAGATGCACATGTATAGGAATCCAAAGCTCCCTTTTCCTTAATAATCTTAGCAGCCTGCTGGTCTGCCCAGTGGCATAATTCTTTAACATCTCTAGACATAATGCCAATAGTATAATGAAAAGAAAAATAAATTGGAATATCAACAACAAAGGTCAAATACAGGGAAAAATAAGAATCTGATTCAGAGCGTTATTTGTCAAGAATAATGATTTCGACACGGCGGTTTTTTGCCATGCCTTCTTCTGTGTCATTTGATGCAACCGGAACCGCAGCACCAAAGCCTTGAGTGAAAATATGGTACCTGTCCCTGACCTTTTCCTTTACAAAATAATCAGCAACTGCCTCTGCCCTTTCTTCACTGAGTTTCTGTCGTTCACGCTTTGATCCGGCAAGTGCTGTATGTCCGGTTACAAGAATATCATTATTGGGAAATTTCTGTAAAATTTTTCCAATCATATCAAGCTTCTGCTTTTCAGAATCAAGCAGCAATGAACTGTCCGCCTTGAACTTAATGTTTTCTAGGGAAATAACAAGCCCCTTGTCACTGCTTTTTACTGAAACATTTTCAATGCCAGAATCCTTGATGGACTTTTCAACCGAAGCCAGATTGTCCTTTGTATTGGATCTTTCAAATTCTGTAATCTCTGCATGTGCCGTTCCAGAAAACTCAAAAAGATTTCCCGATGTTGTTTGAATGAGAATCCTGAAAACTTCCGAATAATGATCAATACATCCCTTTTCATTGTCAAAGAAAATATATTCATCACTATAACCAATGGTGGTAACAGGAACATTCTGAAGATAGAATTCATCAATGGAAAGGGGTGATACAAGTTTCATTGTGTATCGGACATTAATCACATGAAGATTAGATTCAGGATCAACGCCAAGATATTTATAGTCAGCTTCAAATGGAACAATAAAAGGCTTTTCAATATTAAAATGCTTTCTTAAATCATGACCCTCGTGACCACTGGCTTTCCAGGTGTCTCCAGGCTTTACCTTATATTCTGGAAAAGAAGGAACATCACGGACTGTAGGCATAAAATAAGTGTCCGAAATATTGTAAACACCCTTAGGGCTTCTTGTGAAAACGCTCTTGTATTCCTCACCATAATGAAGGGCACTACTTGAAAGCATTGAAGTTGAATCTTCCGATGTCATGAAAACTGCATCATGAACACCACTGCCATCCTTTTCAACATCAGTGACTTCACAAGTTACGCGGTTTACTATTGTTGCCTTGTGATCATATCTTCTGTTTACAAAAACATCTTCATTTACTGTGGAAAGGATTCTATACAGATCTCCCTTTGAATACTTGAATCTCAACTCAACAGCCGGAGTGTCAGTCTTGAGATTGGACAAGCTGGAATTAATTGATGCTGATGAATTCAAAGTCTGTGACCGCGTCTGTGAAAAAGCATAAATCGAAACAAGAGATAAAAAAGTACAAAGCAGGATTTTTTTCATTAACTCACCTTCATTAAAAAAACAATTTCATCAACATTTAGTTACTGATATAATAAATTCCATCTATGGAAATTTCAACACTAACAGAAAACAACACTACATTTTTGATTTTTTGCGGGATCACCCTTATAACAGGTTTTATTCTGGGGCGTCTTCTTCAGAAACTTATTGACTTGAAAAATCTATCATCAGTGAAAAAAGAAACCCTGAAAAAAAGCAGGGCTATTCTGGGCGGACAATTTGCAGAACAGATTGCACCTTACCTGCCGGAATTTCCATGTAACCCGGGAGACGTGACATTCATCGGAAAACCAATAGACTTCATTGCATTTCCAGGAAGTGCCGAAGGAAAAGAAATTAACGAGATTTTATTCATTGAAGTAAAGACTGGAAACAGCAAGTTAAGCGAGCGTGAACGGCAAATAAAAAAAGCAGTTGAGTCAGGCCGTGTTAAATACATTGTCTATAACCCGTCATGACTGTTCCCGCGGCCATACCTTAGGTTAAAAAAAAAATCACAAAGCACCCCCTTGTTTTAAAGAAAATAGAAATTAACCGCTCCTGAAAAAAATATATGAAGCGGTTAAAATTTTATGACATTGCAAAACAGCAATTTACTCTGATTGTTTACAGAATTATCCAACCAAAGTTTCTTTTGTATTTACATTCATACTATGAAATGCGTAGCTATAAAATATTTCCGCTACATCACGAAGAGGTTTTCTGATTTTTAAGCCCATTGCATAAGCAAATTCATTGGCAGCCTTTGTAGCTTCTGGATTCCAAAGTTTTGCATTTTCAAGATTTATAAAAACAGCTTTTTCGGTCTGAGCAATTGCGTTTATATGAGCATTCATAAGTGCCAATTTCTTGTTTCCTGCAGGATTATATATAGAAATCAACGCAATTCTACAATCTTTATTCACCGCCTTTATTTCATCAAGCAAAGTAAGATAATAATTATCAAAAGCTGCAGAATCATTCTGGAATAAAGAAATGTCATTTTCTCCAAGATGAATGATTATTCCTTCTGGAATCATTTTCGCAATATTTTTCTTAAAGTATTCCAAAGCTGCAGGCAACGTAATATTTTCACAACTCTTATTGTAAATATCAAAATTAAAATTATATTCTCTTGATAAATCTGCAACCGGAATATTTTTATCCAGACTGCCTCCAAACAGAATAACAGCGTTCTTATTTTCTACAAAAGATTTTTCTCCATTAATCAATTCATCCAAAGAATTTGTATAATTAAGTTTTATTTCTTCCTTAGCCCTTTCAATATCTTTTATCTCAAGCTTCTTAATCTTTATGTTTTTACTTTCTGAAGATTTTTTATCAAGCCTTTTATTTCTGATATAAACAAAAACATTTGCAGAAACAATAGCCAGATTCAAAAAATAAACGCCAAGAACATAATTAAATTGATTGTTTATAATCTTTGCAGAAATGCCTGCAATATAACCAGTAATTATTAAAATTATAAAAGCCAAACTTGTACCCCTTGCAGTTTTTGCCCTGTAAGCCTTTACTACATTCAAAGGCCATGAAAAACCAAAACATACCAGCATTCCAGCTTCCAAAAGATGAGCTAAATTCATTTCGTACACTCCTTTTAAACCACTTATAAAATAGTTTTTATTTAATAATCAGACTGAAACACTACTATCAAGCAGTTCTCAATCTTTTTATTACAACAACATCATAGCAATCAGACAAAATATCTCAATTTTTTGAAAGAAAAGAATTTTATTTTAACCAATCAGATTTTTTTTACTTACAAAAGTTCTTTATTTTTTTATTTATGATAAACTTAAAATATGAAGAAAAAGAATCTCGGCAATCTCAATTCCATTCGCAAAGCTATTCAGCGGACCCAGCTTATTCTTATTATTTCCATTACAATTTTTTTAAGCATTGGCGGTTTTTTTATCAATCTGAATATCAACAACAAAACTTTGAATCAAAATCTTCAGAATACTGCAGAACTTATTACAAGGCTTTATTCTTTTTCCAGAGATTTTTCTCAAGAGGATTTATGCGATTATATGGACAAAGTCGTTCAAAACCTGTCTGACGTAGATATCATCTCCATTATTGGATTAGACAGCATTCGAAAATATCATACACATCACAACTTAATAAATACGAAATATCAAGGAACAATTCCTGATTTTAAAAACCACCAGAACAATTATTACACAGAAAGCAATATCGGACCTTCTGGACCCCAACTAAGAACCTATGCCGCAGTTTATGATTCCCAGGGTGATTATAGCGGCTTTATAATGATAATCCGCCTTAAAACTTCTATTTCCGCAATTACTACACATATACTCATATTATTTCTCATTGTTACTCTTTCCGCTATTATCATTGAAATTGCAATTTCAGGATTTTTCTCACGCAAAATAAAAAAAGAATTTCTAGCCTTTACAGAAGATTTTGAAGGTACAAAATTTCTTGTAGATTCAATGAGAGCAAACAATCACGACTTTACAAACAAACTTCATGTAATTTTGGGATTAATTCAGATTGGACAATACGATAAAGCAGTTTCTTATATTCAGAACATTTCAATAATCCAAAGAGAAACAATTAGCAAAGTTATGAATTCCATTGAAAACCCTTCTTTCGCAGCCTTAATCGTAGGAAAAATAGCACGTTCATCAGAATGCAATGTAAAATTTATTTTGAACGAAGGCTCGTGTTTAAAAAATGAAGACATTTCTATACCTTCCGAAGCTCTAGTTACCATAACCGGAAATCTTATTGATAATGCACTGGACTCTATGAACAAGGATACATCAAAAAATGAGAAAGAACTTTCGCTGGGAATATACACAAGACCAGGTGAACTGCTGATTATCGTAAAAGACACAGGAACAGGCATTCCAGAGGAAATAAAAGAAAAAATTTTTGAGAACGGATTTTCCACAAAAGGCGAAGGACGAGGAATTGGTCTATATCACGTAAAGCAGCTTGTATCCAGTCTTGGAGGAACAATTACAGTTGAATCACAGGTTGGAACAGGAACCTGCTTTATGGTAAATTTATAAAAAACAATTTTACGTAAGGAACGTGAAAAAAATAAACAAAAATTAATAATCGCAGGAGTTCATAAATAGATGAATTATTCTGTCTTAATAGTAGAAGATGATCCAATGGTTTCTATGATAAACGAACAATATGTTCTTAAATGCTCAGATTTTATAATAGCAGGAACTTGCCGTAACGGACAGGAAGCAATTGAATTTCTAAAAGCCCAGAAAGCAGATTTAATACTTCTTGATGTTTTTATGCCTGTTATGAATGGCGTTGAAACCTTAAAAAAAATCCGTGAATTACAGATTTCTTCAGACGTAATTATGATAACAGCTGCAAACGACACAACCACAATAGAAGAAACAATGCATCTTGGTGTTTTAGATTATTTAATCAAACCTTTCGCTTATGAGCGCTTCAATGTTTCTCTTCAAAAGTTTAAAAATAAAATGCACGTCATGGAAGGAAATCAAAATCTTGACCAGAAAAGCCTGGATTCGCTGATTTCAAACAAAACAACTTTTTCAATATCAGAAGATGCAGACATATTACCAAAAGGTATTCAAAAGACCACATTATCTCACATTCAAAATTATTTTAATCAAACCCTAAACTGGCAATCAGTTGACATGATTGCAGACGCACTTGGAATATCCGTAGTTACAACCCGCAACTATCTTAACTATCTTGTAAAAAAAGGCTTCATTCTGGAAGACATAAACTACAACACAGGCGGAAGACCAAGTATGCTCTATAAAATAAAATAATGCTATTAGATTTGTTAACAAAAAAAAATCACAAAGCACCGCTTGTTTTGATTCCCGGTCGGAGCAAATCACTTGCGTGATTCACTCCTTCTTGGTTAACAAAAAACCATCACAAAGCACCTCTTGGTTTGATTACCGGTCGGAGCAAATCACTTGCGTGATTCACTCCTCCTTGGTTAACAAAAAAACATCACAAAGCACCGCTTGTTTTGATTATCGGTCGGAGCTAATCACTTGCGTGATTTGCTCCTTCTTGGTTAACAAAAAAACATCACAAAGCACCGCTTTGTGATGTTTTTTTGTTTTCTATTATTATTCCCATCCAAATGTTGCAGGAGGCTTGTTTGTGCAATCCAGATACAAACTGTCCACAAAATCCAGTTCCGCAATCTGCTTTACAATATTTTCCATCAATTCCATTGGCAACCATGCAAACCTGGCTGTCATTACATCTTCTGAAACTACAGGTCTCAATACAAAACTTGCCTTTTTATCACTTGTTGCATAAGGCAAGTCTATCGTCAGATGCTGGAAAATTTTGTCATACCATCCGTTTTTATGAAGTTCTTTAAGTACAATATCATCTACTTCCCTCAACTGATCAAGCCTTTCTCTTGTACAATATCCCTTCTGCAAAACCAGGTCTTCATCCTTTACTCCCGGTTTCTGGTACAGCTTAATCACAGTTCTGTTCAGGAACCTTGCACTATTTGTAATTGTACTTGAAGTCTTCTCAACCTTTTCACGAACTTTAGGAACATGAAAAAATCCCTTCTCATCCTTTTTAAATGCAAGACAAGCAGGGAATCTGTATGTTCTAAAATCTCCCTGTACACCAACAGACTTAACAGGAAGTACAGTCTTTACCAATGAAGCCTTGCAGTTTTCACAGAATTCAGTAATTTCAATTCCTTCAAACTCTTCCTTTGCTTTTTTTAGTTCTTCCTTATCATCTGCAGAAAGCACTCCATCAGAACACAGAACATTGATACTCAGACCTGGTCCTGGGAATGGATGTCTCATTACCAGATCATCCTCAAGTCCAAGTTTCTTTCCCATGCGTCTGACTTCATCTTTATACAGATCCTTCAACGGCTCAATAATAAGCCCCTTTTCTATAAGTTTCTGGATTCCCTCAACGCGGTTATGATGTGTCTTGATTGTATGTGAATTCTTTGTTCCGCCTGATTCAATAATATCCGGATACAAAGTTCCCTGAGCAAGCATATACCTGTTCTCATCCAGATTCTGTTCCTTGACAAAATTATCACGAACCCTAATAAAATTTTCACCGACTGCCATTCTCTTTTTCTGAGGATCTGTCAATCCGGCAATTGCAGACAGGAAGCTTTCACTTGCATCCTTCACAACAAAATTATTAAAATTATGTCCTCGATATGCCTTGTCTACATTCGAACTTTCATTCTTACGCATGAAACCATTGTCAATGTGAAGTCCCAGAACCCTGTCCTGACCCAAAGCTTTATTCAAGAGTGCAAAGGCAACAGTTGAATCGACTCCACCAGAAAGGAACAAAAGAACATTCTTGTCTCCAGCCTGCTTTTTTGTATCTTCAATAATATGATTCAAAACTGCATCTTCATCCCAGTTTTTAGGCATCTGACAATATTGGGCAAAATTCTCAAAAATCTGGTTTCCACAAGGAGTATCCTTAACCTCACAATGGCACTGGAGAGAGAATCTTTTCTTTGCAAGATTCTGAGTTGCCGCAAAAGGACAATCCTTTGTTGAACCGATAACCTCAAAACCATCACCCATGGAAAGAACTCCATCCTGATGACTCATCCAAACCTGCTGCTGAGGATCAATTCCCTTAAAAAGCGGAGAGTTCAACTCTTTTCTGATATTAAGCTGAGCAAAACCAAATTCACCAACTTCTGCCTTTCCAACCTTTCCGTTATATCCAAGATGAACAATGTAATGTCCATAGCACAAACCAAGAATCGGAACATCCAGATCCAGAATCCTTGAATTGAAATCCGGAGTCTTTTCATCATAAACAGAAGCAGGTCCACCGGAAAACACAATTCCCTTTGCATCCCTGAGTTTTTCAACATCACAGGAAGGAAGTTCAATTTCAGAATAATAACCGAGTGCACGGAATCTCTTTGCAATAAGGTGAGCATACTGAGACCCGAAATCAAGTACAACAATCTTTTCCATGCCTTGATTATACTGAATAAGAAAAAAAAATTAAATAAGACAAAAAGTCACAGGCACTACTTAAGCAAATCCCACTCAACGTTAACTGATCTGTTTTCTATTAATGGAATCCTCAGGTAAGTCAGACAATCAGCCCTGTGAACTGTGATTCCCCTCTTGCTTGAAATATATCCAACAATTGGATCACCTGGAACCGGACAGCAGCATCTGGCAACAGTCACAACAAAGTTTGAATCATTTTCAACGCGAATTTTTCCACTGTATCTTGAATCAGGATCTTTCTTTTCTGCGGATTTTCTTTTTTTGTCTGAAGGCCTTTTTAGCTCACGCTGCCTTGCCAAAGATGCATTAGCGGACTCCTTCTTTTGCTCAGCATCCCTGTCGATGAATGTAGGATCATTTTCTGACAGCCATGCGTGGATTCTCTGATGAGCCTTGCTTGTCTTTACTGCAAGAAGCTGACTTTGAGTCGGATGGGCATTGGGATTGGTTATGATTTCAATAATCTGGGTATTCTTCAATGGAGCAGTAAGCGCAATTATTTTTCCATCAGCCTTGGCACCAACAATTTTTTCGCCAATGCCAGTGTGAATGGAATAGGCAAAATCAATGGCGTTGCTGCCGCTTGGGAGTTCCTTGACATCACCTTTTGGAGTAAACACGAATATTGAATCACCTAAAATTTCATTCTTAAGTTCAGAGAAAAAATTTTCATCAGAAAGGTCTTCATCCCTCAAGGCCCTGAGCTTATTGATGACAGTCAAATCTTGAGCCTTTACCAGATCCTTGTTTGTACCTTTCTTGTAAAGCCAGTGAGAGGCAACTCCGTGCTCGGCAATATCATGCATCTCCTTTGTTCTTATCTGAATTTCAAGAGGCTTTCCCTCACACATAACAGTCGTATGAAGTGACTGATATCCGTTTGCTTTTGGCATTGCAATGTAATCCTTGAATCTTCCTTCCAAAGGTTTCCAGAGACCATGAACAATACCAATCAATGTGTAGCACTCTGTGTTTGTATTACAAATAATTCTTAATGCAAGAAGATCATAAAGCTCACCAGGTTCCTTATTTCGTTTTCTCATTTTCTGATAGATAGAATAGAAATGCTTTGCGCGGCTTGAAATCTGTACGTCTATGCCAATTTCCTTTGCAGCGTCACTGATTTTCCTTACGGAATTTTCAAGATATTCTGCACGTTCCTGTTTTTTCTGAGAAACAATTGACTTAATCTGCTGGAACACGGCTGGATTCGAATACTTGAGGCTCAAATCCTCCATCTCAGACTTTACTTCGCTCATACCAAGTCTTGATGCAAGGGGACACCAGATATCAAGAACTTCCTTTGCAATAAGTTTCTGTGCCTGCGGAGAAACAGACCTGAGGTTTCTCATTCTGTCAAGTCGGTCTGCAAGCTTAACAAGAATAACACGAATATCATCAACCATTGCAAAAAGCATTTTCCTGATTGAATCAGCATTGTGAATTGAGGTGCTGTTAATATTCAGGGATGTAATTTTTGCTGTTCCATAGCAGATAACACTCACATCTTTTCCAAACTTATCTTCAATTTCACCAAGGCAACCAGGATCAACTTCCAGAATATTGTGAAAAAGACAGGAGATAATGGTGTCAGCACCAAGATTTTTCTGGGCAAGAATTCTTGCAACACGGAAGGGATGGAGATAATAGGGCTTTCCACACTTACGCTTCAGGTCCCGGGTTTTTCCAATGAGATAATCCCATGCGCTGACAATACGAGCCTTATCGGATTGCGAATAGGAATCTGAAAACTCTGTGAAAAATGTATCGATCAATACCTGGGGATCAGTTTCTGTTTCAAAATATTCATTGGACTGAGACATGATTTAATTTTACAGGCAATAAGAAAAAAAATCAATTTTAGAAATGACATAAAAAAGTGGATGCAATGAGTGAACATCAATTAATATGTTTCACGGTCGCAAAAAAGCTGTCCTGTTGAAATGTCATAGCGAACAATAGCAGCGTTGTGATTTATTACACTTGATTCAAAAACCTTTTCCGTAAACCTGTTAGAAAAATCATAACTGTTCCTGACAATATGGCAATGCCCTGCCATATAAAGCCTGACATTATTTTTTGAAAAAACAGAAAGCAAATAGTCCCGCTCATCAACGTTCTGCAATGTGTAATAGCAGTAACCACCAGCATAGATGGGATAATGACTACACACAATCTTCAGGTTGGGATCATTTTCCATTTCTTTTTTTATAGATTCAAGCTGGGGTTTCCCGAAAGTTCCATTGGCTGAATCAAGAAAATACCAGCTCACATTCTGAATGTCACATTTTGTCTCAAACCGGTAGCTTGATTCATGAGGATATATGTTTTCAAGATAATACTGAAAACCTGAATTATAGATATCATGATTTCCCACAGTTGAATAAACCTTCAAACCTGTCTGACGTTCAATTTCTTTTGCAAACAAAGAATAATTTCTGTAATCAGTCTCTGAACCGTTGTATGTCAAATCTCCCAGGCAGGCAACAAACTGAACAGGAAATCCAAGAGACTCATTTTCCGCCATTTTATTTTTTAGCCAGAAAATATATCTTTGAAAATACTCAAACTCCTTTGAAAATGATTCAGCACCTACATGCACATCAGTTATGACAGCAACCGAAAAACGTCCATGAGAAGGAAGATCGTGAGCATTCACATAACCTGAAACATCTACTACATTTCTTGATCTTTTATGGACCTGATCATCACGATAGAAAAATTCATCAACACCGAAGGAGCATGAAAAACAGAAAGCAAAGGCAAAAGCAATCAGAATGGCAGTGATTTTTTTCATCAGAACTTATACCCCACACCAAGACGAATTGAATACCCATCAATAAAAGACGAAATTGTCAGCAAGTCAATTGACCTGACATCAATCCTTGAAAACAAGACAATATTTGATTCAAAACAATTTGTAAACTCAATGGCAAAAACAGGAGCAAAAAAATTCGGATGGTAGAAAAAATCCCTGGAAGAAAATGAAAATGTAAGCAGGGAATTTTCATTCAGCTTAAAGTCAACCCAGGAAGAAAATGACGGCTCAATTTTCCAGACAGAATCAATATCAGAATCAATGAAATGAGAAACCTTGAAACCAAAAAGAAAACTGCTTCCCAAGGAAATTCTTGGATTAAAAACAATTACACCGCGAGGGCCTGCATAGGTCGAAAACCTGCAGGAAACATCCTGAAACTTAATTGCATTTGACAGAACCTCAATGCCAAATTTGTTTTTAAAATCAAAGATCCAGTAAAACATGTTACCAGTAAAAGATGCACAGTCACAGGAAAACTGTATGCCTGCAGAAAGCTCTCCCTTATCCCAGCTTGAGGAATAAATGGTTTCGAGAGCATTTTCTTCTGTAGTTATTGTACGTGAATATGTTGAAGTATATTGAACAGAAACAATCTGAACCATGTCGCCGGCAGACCAGGCATGCAAAGAGGCTGAGGCTAAAAAAATTAAAAAAAGCAGAAGCCCTGTTTTTTTTCTCATGAAACAAGTTTAATGACGATTTACAAAAAAATCAATTTTGACAAAATAGATTTTTTTAATGTCAGACAGTTATTTTCTGATGACCATAAATTTGCAAAATAAAATATCCAGATTTATAATTGTTGTGTTGATGTTTTTTTGTTTTAACAGAATTAAGGAAAGCAAAACAACCAGGAGGCTAACATGACAAAATCAGTATCAGCACAGGGATTTACCCTAAACAAGGACCAGGCAGAACTAATCAACAGGAAGCTGTCAAAACTGGATTATGCAGACAGTCTCATTATTGACTTGATTCTCCATGTTAAGGAGGACAAAAAATTTTATTTCGATGCAACAGTGAATTTCAGATGGGGAGGAAACGGACACGTTACAAGTGATGACTATGACTTTGCTGCTGGAATAAACAAGCTCATTGATATTCTGGACCAGAAGGTAAAAAAAGAAAAAGAAAAGATTCAGTCACACAACTGAACATGAAAAACTGATACAGGCCTGCATTTAACATGCGGGCTTTTTTTATCTGTCATAAGATGAATCAATATTCAAAAGACCTCTGTATTTTGCAACAGTTCTTCTGGAAACATGGATTTTTCTTTCATTGAGCAAATCAGAAATTTTCTGATCACTTATTTTTTTGTTTTCGTAAACAATTTTTTTTATTTCCGAAAGAACCATATCACGGCTGATATCTGATGATTTTTTAGAAACAGCATTTGTAAAAAAATACTTGAGGCTGAACACGCCCCACTCACACTGGATGTACTTTGAGTTGGAAAGCCTTGAAACCGTTGTCTCATGAATTTTAAGTTCATCGGCAATATCCTGAAGCTTAAGGGGAACAAGATGACCTGGACCATGAATAAAAAAGTCAGACTGAATTCTTGCAATTATTTTTATGGCACTTTTCATTGTTCGCTGCCTGTATGCAATAGCCTCAATAAAATCCCTGGCTTTTCTGATGTTCTCAGAAATTTCGGCTGACTTTTCCGACAATTCAACAAGTTCCTGATTCAGCTGAAGGTCTGGAATACTGTCAGAATTATATGAAAGCTTAAGTTTTCTTGAACCTGTTACTATTATTTCATCATTCAAAGTAACTTCATAACCATCAGGCAAAACTTCAACTATAACATCAGGTTTAATGGCATGATTTTCATCAACACTGAATTCCTTGGCAGGAAAAGGATCCAGACCATGAATGAATTTCATTGCATGCCTGACTGACTCAACGGAAAGAATTTCAAGCAGCGGGGAATAATCATTCCTGTTTCCAAACATTTTTTTCTGCTGAACAATATAATCCTTGATTTTTGAATAGATTCTATCTTCCTTGAATGGGTCCAGAAAATCAAAATGACCATCAAGAATAAAAAGTGCGATTTCATCTGGATGGGGTTTCATCTTAGCCTGGACAAGAAGACTTTCCTCATGATTTTTAACGCAGCAACCTTCTGGCTCAAGCTGCTGAACTATGGAAATGCATTTTTCAAGCAGGCCGGAACTTTGCCCTCGTTTCAGGAGAGAAGCAGGAGAAACATAATGGTGTCCCTTTGAATCCAGATTGTAAATCAGCGACTCGCATAAATCATGTTCAGATTTTGAAAGATTCAGATAATTAAGCTGGCCAAGCAAATGACTTTGAAGAGACTCTCGCTTATCTGCCTGAGCTTCAAGAATATTCTGGAATTTTTCGCTTTCCATTTCACCGGCAGATGATGTTCTTCCAATATGAACTGAATCCAGATATGGGTATTGCTTGTTTTGAGAAAGAATAAGAGCCGGATTTTCCTGAAGATTTTTCTCAACCAGGTCATTTAGGTCTGCAGTTCCCAAAGACAAAACCTTGAGAGCATGAATTTGCTTTTGACTCAAGGTTTGAATTTGAGACTGTAACTGTCGCTGCTGAAACTGAAAATCCATTATTCAAAAAAGAAATTATTTTCCTTCAATTATTTGTTTATCAAGATAATATCCGAACCATTTATTTACAGTCTTGTTGTAAATTTCCTCATGAGATTCAATCCTGTTCACAATGCTATTGTAGCCACCTTCGGTTACCCAGGAAATTAAATACGAAGTCTTATTCAGATCAAATTCCTTGAGAAACACAATACGGTTTGTGCTTGGGTCAAAATTATAATCTTCTCCGTTTATCTTGATTTCACCTTCAATCATAACCAGCACATCTGTATTTTCTTCAATATTTGCAAGAGCAAATTCAGGCGGCTGAACAGGAACTCCTTCAACGTGCAGAACCTGATCAAATATATCGGAAGTGCTTCCACTTGGAATCGGAACAATAATTTCAGAAGTTATTTCATTGTACCTGACATCAGAAAGATTGATTGCTGACTTTTTTCTGGTTGAAACTTCTCCATAAACAACTGAAGTAATCCTTGAAAACACACAGGAAGTAAAGAACTTCTGAGAGGAATCCCGTTTTGTATTCACAAAAGTTGTATCTTCTGTTTCTATAACAGCATCAGTTTCAGTCATGCCACCAACAACTGTCTTTGATGAACTGGCACAAGATGAAAAAAAGAATGCCATTGCACAGCATACAGATAATATCAGTTTCTTCATAAAGATTCCTCCCAAAGCAGACTATTCAAAATCCTTGAGTCCGTCGAAATCCAAAGTTGCAAAATAGTCTTCAACTGTTTCACGGCGACGAATCTGTTTGAATGTTCCATCTGAACGCAAGAGAATTTCTCCAGCACGAAGCTTTCCGTTATAGTTGAATCCCATGGCTCTTCCGTGAGCACCGGCATCGTGGATGATTACGTAGTCACCTGTTTCAATTTCCGGAAGTTCTCTCTGAACTGCAAATTTGTCACAGTTTTCACAAAGGCTACCCGTAACATCATAAACATGATCCTTAGGAGCATTTTCCTTTCCCACAACAGTAACCTCATGATATGCACCATACATTCCCGGGCGCATGAGATCAGCCATAGTTGCATCAACTCCGATATATTCACGATAGATATGCTTTTCATGAATTGCCTTTGTTACAAGCCAGCCATACGGACCAGTAATAGGACGACCACATTCATAGTAAATCTCAAGAGGATCAAGTCCGGCAGGAACAATTACCTCGTCATAAATCTTTTTTGATTCAGTGGCAACATACTCAAGATCAACCTTTTTCTGACCAGGCTTGTAAGGAATTCCCACTCCACCACCAAGGTCAACAAATTCAATTCTTACGCCGCACTTTTCCTTGATTTCAACAGCAAGTTCAAAAATAAGTCTTGCAGTTTCAACAAAGTAATCGGGATTAAGTTCATTTGAAGCAACCATTGTATGAAGTCCAAAATGCTCAACTCCCTCTGCCTTGCTTATTTTGTATGCTTCAATTACCTGTTCACGAGTCAGACCATACTTTGCCTCTTCTGGTTTTCCAATAATGGCATTTCCTTCCTTAAGAGGACCCGGATTATATCTGAAACAAATTGTATCAGGAAGCTTACCCAAAGATTTCTTCAAGTAATCAATATGAGTGATATCATCCAGATTTATGATTGCACCAAGTTTCTGTGCGTAAACATATTCCTCAGCCGGAGTATTGTTGCTTGTAAACATAATTCTCTTGCCGGTGATTCCTGACTTTTCACAAAGCATGAGCTCAGGAAGGCTAGAACAGTCACCGCCACAACCCACACTTTCAAGCACTTTGAGAATATATGGATTAGGAAGAGCCTTTACTGCGAAATATTCCCTGAAAACAGGAAAAACAGAAAAAGCCTTCTTAAAATAGGCCATGTTTTCACGAATAGCCTTCTCATCATAAAGATAAAAAGGAGTACTGTATGTCTTATTCAATTCGACCAGCTGGTCTTTGTTCAATGGAAAATTACTCATAACCAATATATTAATTAATTGCAGGATTTTTGTCCATTTAGTACTACGGGCATTCTTACGGGAAAACAATACATCAAAAATATTTCTTAAGATTGCTACAGGTCACATAAAATGGTAAAATAGAATCATGGCATTGATTGAAATTAAGGACATCTGTAAAAACTACCAGATGGAAAAAGTAACTGTAAAAGCTGTAGACAACGCAAATTTTTGTATTGAAAAGGGTGACTTTGCTGCCATATCAGGACCATCAGGAAGCGGCAAATCCACACTGCTAAACATGATTGGGTTAATTGACCTTCCAACTTCCGGTTCCATAATTCTTGACGGCACAAACATCTACGACGAAATGGATCTTTCAAAAATGAAAAAACTTACTGCAGCAGTTGATTCAAAGCTTACAAACCTGAGAAGAAAAAACATAGGGTTCATATTCCAGACTTTCAATCTTGTGCCAGTACTTAATGTTCGGGAAAATGTTCAGCTTCCATTGACTTTAGGACCAACCAACGCAACTTCAACAATGTCATCAAAAGAAGTTGATGAATGGATTGATTTTCTGATTGAAACAGTTGGACTTTCATCGTGGAAAAACCACAGACCCTCTGAACTTTCCGGAGGACAGAGACAACGAGTTGCCATAGCAAGAGCCCTTGCAACAAAAGCTCCAGTCATACTTGCAGATGAACCTACAGCAAACCTTGATTCAAAAAACGGTGATCAGATTCTTGAGCTTATGAAAAAACTGAATGAGGAACTGAAAACCACATTCATATTCTCAACTCATGATTCAAAAATAGTTAACATGTCAAATCATGTAATAAAAATCTCTGACGGGAAAATTCTTCAGGCATAAAAAATCCCATGTCTGCGAAATTCCAGGCATGGGAATGACTGATTCACTTCAGAAGTCCGATTAAACCATAAGGGGGCTAGTAATCAACCAGAAGATTGATTGTTGCTCCTCCCCTGACCTTCACTATTTCTGAATCGCGGTAATATATTTCCACTCCGTTTTTCAGCCGGGCGTGGGGGAAGAGTCCTTGCACATAAACTCCAAATTCAACCTTTCCGTCTTCCACAAGGGGATTCTCATTATCAAAGTTATGCTGCCACTTCACGCCGGTTCCAACAGTACACTTTGAAAATCTCTTGCTCACACCTGCATCCACGGCACATCTTTTTCTAAGGTCATCAATGTCTTTCATGTACAGAATCTGACCTTCAGCATTTACACCAAATTTAATCTCATTGTATTCATGAACCGTATAGAATCCGAATGTTCCAACATATTTGGAAAAATCCTCATTGTCTTTATCTAAAGATCCTATTCCCTGGCCATAAACATCCACATCCCCAAATGAATGCTTCAACTCTAAACCCACCACGTTTCCAAAAGACAAAGACCTTGCTGAATACCTTCCGAACAAATTCACAGAGGTACCAAGAAATATCATTTCACATGATGCAGCATAGGATATATCCTTTGAACCTGGAGTATTGATCATTGTAAGATTTCCGTTTTCATCAGGAGTTCCTTTGTACATGGCAATGGCAGAAACAGTACCTGTCCACAGTGGAATCGTCACAATGGCAGAAATTCCGTCAACACTGTCTGCCACAATATCAGAATAAAGAACAGTATCAACTCCAGTCTCGTCAATAACATCTTCATATTCATCAGCATCACTGAAAAGTCTTACATACCCCCACTTTGTTTCCTTCTTGCCGCCTGAAATGTAAACCCTGTCCATGATACAATAATCAAAATACAATTCATGCATGTCAAAAGACAAGTGAGGGAATTCTGTACGAGCCGTTCCATGAATTGTGAAGGTATTGTCAAGCCGAGCAATAAAACTTAAGTCATTCAAAAAATCAAGGGCACCGGAAACATCATAATCGCTGCTTATGTAATTGTACCAGACGCCAACTTCCGTATCCAAATGCCCGTAAAATTTAAGGGGAATAAACAGAGATGAAAAATCCAGCGGTGATTTCTTTTCATCCTGAATTAAAGAAGATGAGTCTTCAACAACAACATCCTGAGAAGACTCAAACATTGAATCAAAATCATCAGTATCCTGAGCACTTGAAAGTGTTCCTGAAAACATTGCGGCAATTACTATGGCAACACCCAGCTTGAAAATTTTCATTTTGCGCTCATCATTTCCAGATATGGCTTTGAGTATACGGAATCTGCAGCCTTTGAAAAGGAAACATTTGAAATTGTTACCTGAGTGCGTTCATACTGTATTTTTCCAGAAATTTTCTTTCCCTTAAGGCCGTCAACAACAACCATTTTTGCAGGAACAGCATATTCGGCAGATCCATTTTTTACAATCTGAAATGACTGAACTCCAGTTGTTCTCAAAACCTGTCCGGACAAACTGTATTCTACCTTCTTTCTGACAAGACCGTCATCCACTGAAACCCAGATATGGACTTCAGGATATTCGGCAGATGAATTCTTTGCCTTGAGAACAAACATTCTGCACTTGTAACTTCCAAGTAAAGCATCAGAAGCAGCTGCAATATTGTAGTCTGAATAATACTTCTGGGGTGCAAAATCAGAATTAGTCACATTTGAATTCTGGAATTTATCCTTTGCACTTGAAAAAGTAAATCTCTTGTCAACAGGATCATAAAACCATATCTTGCCATCAAACTGAAGATATCCCTTTCCCTTTTCATGAGCCGGACCTGTAACAAGTATTGTCCATTTTTTTTCAGAATCACGACGATACATTACTGCATCTGTCCTGCGCTCACCTTCGCCAGGAATTTTCTGAACAATTGAATATGTACCCTTAAAATCAGTTCCATAAAATGCAGTCCTATCTTCTGCAAGCTTCAAGAGCTTTTCATCACCAGTTTGAGAAAATGCAAAAGCACAGCTAATCATAAACGCAAAACATGCAAAAATATTTTTTTTCATAAACACCTCATTCAGATACAGCCAACGCCTGTACGGGAGTAACATTAACTGCTTTTTTTATAGAAAACAAAACTGCAGTCACTGTAGTTACAAGAACAAAAACAAAAAGAGCAAGGACCCAGGATGATTTCATTAATGGAACAATACTACCATTATTAAGGAAAATATCAAATGATGGAATAACAGAAAAATCAAACTGACTTATTATTCCAGCAAGAATGATATAAAGGAAGAATCCAAGAAGGGATCCAAAAACAACAAGTGCCGACGATTCTGTGAGGAGTATCTTGTATATTGAATTGCGTTCCATTCCGATTGCCTTGTAAATACCAATTTCAGTAATTCGCTTCATAACAATTACCCGGTATGTACTTGATATTCCCACAACAACAATAATAACAAGAATCACAACTATTAGAAACGAGACAAGTTTCATGGCATCAATTACTATCTTTAGCTCAGACATATTTGCAGAAAGTGGAATCAATGCATATATCTCAGAATCAAATTTATTACCCAAAAGGTCGTCATAGAACACATATTTGTCAGAAACTGATCCATACATATTAAACAAGGATTCAAGATTTTTAAGATATGACCTGTAATCATCAGAGGAAGTTGTTTTTCCATTCAGATAGATTCCAATTCTGTTGGCATAGTTTCCACTGACTGCATAGGCTTTTCTCAAATCACCTATATAAATATATGTGGTATAAATTCCAAACACGCTTGAGTCCTGAAAAATTCCCATGACCGAAAGCTGAATGGTATTTGTCATTCCAGAATCAGTCTTAAGCATAACAGTAACAGCATCACCGATTTTTGCTCCGGTTTTATCCGCAACAGCAGAAGAAATAAGAATTCCTCCACCTTCATTCATTCCATCAATTCCACCGGATATAAAATTCATCTGACTGAACAAAGGTTTTTCCAGTTCAAAATCAACGCCCTTTATGACTTTCTGTCTTATTTCCTGTCCATCAAAATACAGTGCTGCATTTCGGCCATCATAATCAAGCCGGGAAAAAACAAGAACATCATCACCAAAAGTTTTTTTTATGCCAGGCAGAAATTCATTTTCATCATCAAATAACAACCTTCCCTTTCCACCGATAAACTGAAAATCACCTCCATAGAAAACCTTCGCCTTCATCTGAAGAGAATCAAGCATTCCATTTACAAGAAAAAGACAAAACAATGAAAAACCAAATCCAACTGAACAAACCAGAAACAGTGAAACATACTGCCTCCATTTTGAAAACAAAGAACGTATGGCAATTTTTGAGTAAAACAATTTCTATTCTCCTTGCATTGCCTGAACAGGATTAATCGAAAGAGCAACCCTCACAGGATAAATCCAGCCAAGAATTCCCAAAACCAAAGAAAAGATCATAGCTTGTCCCATAACCTTCAGGCTTGTCCCTATATATAGAGTACTTGTTCCAAAAAGTTCAACAAGAAAACTGTTTGTAATTGAAACATTGCATCCGGAAATCACCACAGAAAGAACGCTTCCACAAATGCACCCGAGAACACCAGCAACAAAAGTAAGAATCATTGTTTCAAGCATGCACTGACCACAAATGTAAAATCTTGAGGCTCCTTCAGCACGAAGAGTACCAATTTCCTTAGTTCTGTTAAACACATTTATTACCAGAGTATTGTTGATGATGATAAAACCAGCCAGAAGGACAACAATAACTCCAACATTGAATATTTCCCGCATCCAGAATAAATACACAGCATTAGATCCAGCCCCATCACGCCAGGTTTTTGCCTCTGCCTTAATTCCGTTTTGAGAAAACCAGGAATTCAATTCTGAAACACCAGATCTTACAGATTTGTTTTCAGGAATTCTGCAGACAATAAAATTCCATAGACATTCATTATTCTGCTCGATTTCCTCAACAGAAGATTCCTCCGTTATTACAGATCCAATTGAATCTGATGAATCAGAAAACAATGAATCCATGTCAAAGTCATCATCAAGCAGATCTGATTCATTTGAACCAATAGCCTCGCCAGTTTGCCCGGTTCCAAGGTCCATGAGGGATGAAACGGTAACATAATCACAAAGAATCATTTTGTTAAGAATGGAATTCTGAATTGGGTAAGAATAAATTGCCGTAACTCTGGCAGCACGGATTCTTGCAGAAAGACCGGAGGCAACTGAAAACTGAACAACATCACCAACGTCACACCCCAAAAGTCCGGCGTGATATTCTGAAAGCATTATGCCACGCTCATTTTCATTGAAGGCTTCACCCCTTTCAATTTTTATGGATGGCATTAAATCAACATAATCTTTTCCGTTTATTCCAAAAATTGAAACAGGATATCGGACATTTTCAAATTCAACCAGTGCGGTTCCAGAAACCTGAGAAACATATCTGACACCTGGAATTTTTTCTTCAAGCATTTCACATATTTTTCCATGATCTGACAGGACAGGAATTGATGAAAGCTCCCCTGTCATGGGAGTCTCATCACCAAAAAGACTCAAAGAGAAATCTGCCTCAGGACGAATATAAAAATCCCCGGTGAAAGATCTGGTATAATTTTGCTTGAGTCCTTTTTCAGTGCTGTCAAACAAGGAATTTATCAAAACAAACAAAGTCACCGTAAAAACAATAAACAAAACGATGACATAAGAGCTTTTTCTGGAAATTATATTTCTAAGCGTATAATTGAAAAACATGAATCAATTCTATTTTAAATCATTCAATAATTCAACAATGAAATTTTTGATTCCAGATTTGAAACCGGCGGAATACCACCCCATAGTTACAACCAGTGCAAAATGTTATAATTCACGATTATGGAACAGACAGAAAATTCAGAAACAATCAACAAAACAAACACTGGAAAGAAACCAAATCCATTTGTTAAGATTCTGCAGATAATTCTTGTTGTCCTGCTTTCACTTTTTGCAGCAATTGGACTATGGATAGCCTTTTCATGCTTCAACAAGGCAAAATCAATCAGTCTTTATCCAAAGAATTACGATGTTTTTGTCCACACAGACTCACTGTATGAAACAGTAAATCCTCTTCTTGACCTGAAGGCAGCAGAAATGGTTTTGGCTGATCCTGAACTAGGTTCTGCACGTCAGACATTCATGGCAATAAAATCATCAGAATTCAGAAACAGCAAGGCAATCCAGAAACTGCTTTCACGGGAAATTAACGCTGCTGTTTATGGCAACGGCAAGGACATGAATTTTATTGCAACTGCTGAACTTGGAATTCTTTCCTCTGCAACAAGACTTGCACCACTTGCAGTACCATTCCTCAATGTACCGGGACTGTCCACAAGGAAGGTTGAGGGTAAAGCCAAAAATGCAATGGTGTTTGATGCAGGTGAAAAGAAAATCTACATCAAGTGCTTCAGAAACCTTGTGTTTGCAACTGATTCAATTGACCTTCTGAAAAAAGCCTTTGATAATTACGCTGAAAATGAATATACAGAAGAAGACAAAAACATCCTGACAGGAAAAGAAAAAGAACCTCTCAAGATTACCTTGAATTCCAGAAAATTCGCACAGGAATTTCTTCAGGAAAATTCCATGCTTGCATCTGCACATTCAATGCTGGGAGAAGGAACTAAGTCAGTCATAACAGTAAAGATCACGGATGAAAAAATAACAGTTAAGACAAAACTTCCACTCAATCATGAAAAATCAGATTTTGCCATTTCTAAAATATTCGAGGAAACATCAAGAGATTCAAACATTCCGAAATATCTTGGAGAGTCAACACAATACTATACAACACTGAATCTGTGCTCGCTTGAAAAAATCAAGAATGCAGTTTTTGAAGAACTTTCAAAAACACAGGATGTCTATTCAACATGGGAAACTGCAAACAAAGCCTGCAACACAGTGTTCTCAATTTCACTTGAAGACCTTGTTTTTTCATGGGCAGGTACAGAAATTGGAGTTGCAGGAATTGAAGGCTCAAGTGATCCTGTTTTCATACTCCAGATCAAGGACAAGGGAAAATTCAAGACTAACTTCAATAAATTCACTTCATCAATCCTGATCAAGAATGACACGGGACTGATTCTAAACAACACAAGAATTCCTTATATTGGAATTCCTTCTTTCATTTCCGGAATCCTGAAACTTTTTGGAGTTAATCTTCCAAAGGCATACTACAACATTATTGGAGACTACATTTATTTTTCTCTCTCACCTGTAAACCTTTCAAAAATCAACATGCAGCTGAAAGAAAAAAAGTCAATTCATGAAAATGAATTCTGGGCCATGACAAATTCAGATATTTCTGAATCAAACTCAGTAGCAATGTTTTACAACCTAAAAAGAAGCGTTCCTTTTTTTATCACAAAAAAATCTCTTGCAGGAAAAATACTTGCACTGTACAACATAGGCCGATGTGAAATGGCAATAAAAGACGACAAGATTCTGATTACCCTTAACGCAGTTTCAGTTCAGGACAACGAAACAAAAATCATTTCCGGATTCCCTGTTTCACTTGAAGGCAAAAACAATTCAACACTACTAAAAAGTTCAGACAACAAGCTGGTATACTGGATTGAAAGAGACACTGTTCTGTGCTCACTGAACACAACAACCCTTAAGGTAAAGCGAACTCCATTTCCTCACAAAATAACTACTGCAATATGTTCTTCAGAAATGGACAACAAGGGACAAATCTGGGCACTCACTGAATACGGAGCCGTATACCTGTTTGACAAAAACCTTGAAATGATTTCAGGATTCCCAATAAGAACAAACATGATTCCAACAAGTCCATGCGCAGTGTCAAACAAGGAACTTACATTTGCAACTGAAGACAAAATAATTTTCATCTCTTCAAATGGAAAAGAAATCACAGAAATCAAAATTGATGATGACATGCCTAATTTCAAGACAGCTCCTGCAATTTCTGGAAAATCAACAATATATTACTCACGGGGTTTTGAAGGCAACATATATACCGTAGATGGCCACAGCCTGAAAGATGCAAAGATTACCGTTGATGGAATCGGAAGTTCATCTCCATGCTGCTTAAATTTCAACAACACAAGCTACATGGCATTCGTAAACCAGCGGGGTGACATAAGCATTTTCAAGAATGGAATGATGGCTCCAGGATTCCCAAAACAGCTCGATGGTATTTTCAAAAACAGAATCGTAAGTCTTGATGACAGTTTCTATACCATTTCAACGGACGGATACATTCACAAAATATCTGTTGATGGAAAAATCTGTACAATCAAACTTCCAGATGTTGAAACTTCAGAAGAAGGATTTATTTACGCAGAGACAGATTCAGAAAACAAGGGAATATATGTGTGCGGAGACAACAACATTCTGTATGGATTCAATACCGACATGGAAGTAATGTCTGCATATCCGATAAATGGACGCGGACAGCCTGCATTCATTGACGTAAATGGTGATAACAAGAAGGACTGTATTGTTCTTTCTCTCGATAAGAAAATTTATGGATGGAACCTGAAATGAAAAAAATCACAGCATTACTTTTTGCAATTTCATTTGCATTTGTTTCCTGTGCCTCGCTGCAAAAGGATATTTCAATTCAAGCAGAAGACACTCAGGATGAAAGTTTCTTTGCTCAAATTGAAGAAAATCTTGCTTATGCAGATTCTGCAAGATACTGCGGAGAATCTACAGAAAAACTTGAAAAACGAAAAATCAGGATTTTCAAACTGGCTGATGAAAAACTCAAGACTCCTGTCCTTGATAAGGTTGCCGAAGCAAGGCTGTATGCCATTAAGGGAAGGGCTGCTCTCATAGCCAGAGACAGTGAATCTGCAAAGAAGTATTTTGAAAAGGCAAAAGAAAAATCAGAGGCAGACATTCAGCTTCAGGTTCTTTCAAGACGATTCGGAATGACTTCAATCAGCAATGACATTACAGATGATGAAGATGCTCACAAAATCCTTGTACTTGAAGCAGCAATTGAAAACTATGAAAAGAATGAATACAGTGTTTCATGCGGACTTTTTGACCGGGCATTCATGTCACTTTCTCCATTCTATGCAAAAGCCTACGCTCCGTTACGCGAAAATGCATGGAAACTCAAGGATGAAGAAATAAAGGATTCTGACACAAAGGCACTTCTTGTAGCTAGAGAAATCACTATTTCTCAAATGATGGAACTCACACAGAACTCTAATGTGCAGATTTTCAAATACACCGGTGACAAACAGTTGTCTGCAAAAAATCTTTTCAAGACATTTGTAAACCAGGGACTGCTTGACTGTGCATCTGCAGAAGTTGATGTTCAAAAGGAAAGAAAGACCATAAAGCCGACCGACATTGCAACAAGAAAAATATGCTCACGTTTCCTATGGAATCTATACACAGACCAAAATGAAAAGATTAAGAAAACAAAGTATTCTGAAAACTACAGAAACAGGGAAAATGCAAGAAGTCCTATTGAAGATGTAGAAATTTCTGACAAGGACTTTGATGCAATTATGGGATCGGTTGAAAACGAATTAATTGATCTGGTTGACGGGAAAAACTTCAGGGGTGACAGTTCCATGTCAGCAATCGATTTCAACAAAAGCCTGAAAAAACTCACAAAATAATCAAAAAAAAATGCCGGGTGAAGTCAACCATTTCAACTTTCCCGGCATATTTTATCTGCCAGCTAATATCAATCAATGATTACTTAACAAATTCCTTCTTGAGGAAGTCAAGATCAAGTTCTGGATAGAGAACATGTGCACCAAGGAGTTTGTTTACTCTTTCACGAGCAGCAGCCTTTGTTTCATCGCTGATTACAATCTTTCCCTTTGCAGGCTTTCCTTCCTTTGTAACGCCAGGCTTTGTGTTTTTGAGAACAAAGTCAACAATTGAAGCAACTTCCTTCATGTCTTCTTCATTCATGCCAAGTGTTGTAAGGGCTGGAGTTCCAAGGCGCACACCAGATCTCCACCATGCACCGTTCTTGTCGTAAGGAAGAGCGTTTGCATTTGCAGTGATTCCGCATTCAAACATGGCAGCTTCTGCCTGCTTTCCTGTAAGTCCGTAAACTGTAACGTCTGCAAGCATAAGGTGGTTGTCAGTTCCCCCTGTCTGGAGAGGAATGTTGTATGACTTGAGGGCTTCTGCAAGAGCCTGTGCATTCTTTACAACCTGTGCAGCCCATGCCTGATATGCTGGAGTATTAGCTTCCTTAAAAGCAATGGCCTTTGCAGCCATAATGTGACCGAGTGGACCGCCGAGAACCATTGGACAACCCTTGTTTACATAGTCCATGTATTCCTTCTTGCAGAGGATCATGGCACCACGAGGACCACGGAGTGTCTTGTGTGTTGTTGTTGTAACGATGTCTGCCCATTTTACCGGGTCATAGTCACCCTGGAAAACATTACCTGCAACAAGACCTGCAAAGTGTGCCATGTCTACCATGAGAACTGCACCGCATTTGTCTGCAATCTGGCGGAATCTCTTGAAGTCAATCTTGCGTGGGTATGCAGAAAAACCTGTCAAAAGAATGAGAGGCTTAACTTCCATTGCCTGCTTTTCAATTGCATCGTAGTCAAGGAGACCTGTCTCCTTATCAACACCATAAGGATGTGATTCGAACATGCGGGCTGAAACATTCATCTTGTAACCGTGTGTAAGGTGTCCACCACATGAATAGTCAAGACCCATGAGTTTCTGGTTTCCAAACTTCTTTCTAAGCATGTCGAACTGTTCTGCAGTAAGGTCGTTGAGGGACTTTACGCCAAGTTCTTCAAGAGTTGGAGTTTCAACCTTTGCAGAAAGGATTGCCCAGTAAGCAACAAGGTTTGTGTCAGCTCCAGAGTGTGGCTGAACATAAGCATAGTCTGCACCAAAAAGTTTTTCTGCTTCACGTGCTGCCGTGTTTTCAACTGCATCAATGTTTACGCATCCGCCATAATATCTGTGTTCTGGATATCCTTCTGCATACTTGTCAGTAAGAAGATTTCCCATTGCTGACTGAACAGAAAGTGAACAGTAGTTTTCAGAAGCAACAAGCTTAAGGTGGCTTCTCTGGTTTTCAAGTTCATTTACGATGGAAGCTGCAATATCCGGACCGACTGCTGAAACCTGCTGAAGGTTTGCAACATAGGCAGTCATAGCTGCATTTGGCTTTCCGTTACATGAAGACAAATAATTCTCAAGTGGTGTAGGCATATAAAAACCTCTGCTATAGTAAATTTTGTGCCAGAAACATTAATATTCCCAGAAACATACTAGAAATACTATCAAAACTATTGGATTGTTTCTATAGAATGGCTTTAAAATCTTTATCAAAAAAAATGGACTGATATTTTTATTTTTGTTACCAATTATAAAATAGTGCGTTATAATTATTGTAGAGCAGGGAAAATAATCCATGCAATGCATTACAACTAATACATCATACATATTATTACCATAAGAACGGAGGAATAATTATGAAGAAATCAGTTTTGGCTTTGGCTATTTGTTTGGCAGGTGCAATGACATTTGCACAGTCTATCGCAGTTGGACAGAAAGCAACCATCAATTCTATTGGTGGAAAGAATGCAATGATCACAAAAGTCCAGGAAATTTCAAAGGATAAGGGACTCATTGAAATTTCTGATGCAAACTACACATTCTCTTACTTTGTAAAGAAAGGTGACATGATCACAATTACAGGAACAACATATCTTGTAACAAACATTTCAGACAACGAAGTTTTCCTTCAGGAAATGCAGCCAGCAGTAATCAATGACGGAAAGTAATTTCCACTGGACACAAAAAAGGGATTTCAGAAAAAAAATCTGAAATCCCTTTTTTTATGCAGTTAAGCCAGTTAAAGTTAAATCAGTTGATTGGTTCAATAGCATCAAGCTTTGGATATTTATTGAAATAATCTTCTGTCATCTTGGCAACAACACCACTCAATGCAATGAGAGAAATGATGTTAGGAATTGCCATGAGTCCGTTTGTAATGTCGGCAATAGTCCAAACTGCATTCAATGAAAGATATGGACCGGAAAATACTGCAAAGATGTAAAGAACGCGGTAAACCATAACAAATTTCATTCTTCCACCTGCAAGGTATTCAAGAGAACGCTCTGCATAGTAGTCCCATCCAAGAATTGTTGTGAAAGCAAAGAATGCAAGACAAATCATAATGAGAACACGAACAAACATTTCAATTGAAGCACTTGATCCAAATACATTCTGGAAGAGCTGAACAAAAGCTGCTGTTGAAAGGTCACCACCAGAAATGCTGAGCTTTCCACATTCTGCTGTAGCCCCCCAGATCTTTCCCCATACTTCACCATCACCACTCATACCTGCAATAATGATTGCAAGACCAGTAATTGTACAAACAAGAATTGTATCAATGAAAGTTCCTGTCATGGAAACAAGGCCCTGAGCAACAGGTTCTTCAACCTTAGCTGCAGATGCTGCAATTGGAGCAGAACCAAGACCAGCCTCGTTACTAAAGATACCACGTGCAATACCCTTCTGCATTGAAATAATCAATGTTCCAACAATACCACCAGAAATAGCACGGGCACCGAATGCATCGCGGAAGATTTCCTGGAATGCTGCTGTAACACTTGAAAGGTTAAACAAGATAACGAAGATTCCAATTACAAGGTAAAGAGCTGCCATGAAAGGAACGATAAATGTTGCAACCCTTGAAATACGCTTGATACCGCCAATAATAACAAGAGCAGCACACAATGTAACGATTGCACCGGCAATAACAACAGACCATGTAACATTATTTCCCAAAATTGTAACTGCAACATTTGCCTTGCCAGGATCGAATACACCCTGAACAGCATTTGTAATACCGTTAATCTGTGTCATTGTACCAATACCAAGGAGTCCTGCCATTGCTGCGAAAACAGCGAAACAAACAGCAAGCCACTTCCACTTCTTTCCCATACCCTTTTCAATTGTAAGGAATGGTCCGCCAAGAACATGTCCGTCAGCTGAAACTTCACGATAATTTACAGCAAGCATACATTCTGCATATTTTGTAGCAATCCCCAGGAATGCAGCAACCCACATCCAGAAAAGAGCGCCTGGTCCACCGGAAGCAACAGCTGTAGCAACACCAACAATGTTTCCTGTACCAATTGTTGCAGAAAGTGCAGTACACAAAGCACCGAAGCTGGAAACTTCACCTTCTTCTCCAGAAGACTTCATCATGATTGACTTGAGGGCACGTCCAAGCTTCTTGAACTGGATTCCCTTTGTTTTCCATGTAAGAAGAATTCCAGTAGCAAGAATAAGAACGATAAGAGCTGGTCCCCAAACAACGTTGTCAATTGAATTCAGGATTGATTCAAAAACTTCCATATTGTTTCTCCTATTTAAAAAAATAGCCCGCTTCACAAAAGATCTCTTCCATTGTAAAACAGGCGTCATTACCGATGAATCTACTATATAATATTTATAAATTAAAATCAATTATACTCATTTTTCATTGACCCTCAACCGTGAAATCTCCCAGGGTCTGAATTCGCTTTTGCTGTATGAAATCCAGCAGTTTTCCGACTTGCAAAGAGAATTGTGATTTCCTCCGGTAGATCCCTGGAGCATGGTTCGCTTTGTAACACCAAATATTGTTCCGGAAAAAACACTTTCAATAACTGTAATTGAATCAAGAATTTCTTCCAGTGTGCAGGCATTTTTTATTTTCAACCTGTCGACATCACAAATCAATCCAATGTGAGCTCCTCTCTTTAAGGCGTTTCGACTTGCCATTTTTCCCGCAGTCTGATTTTCACTCCCATAAGAAATAACATCACCGGGCACAATCATTAAAAATGCCTCGCGGACCTTTTCAAATTTAGTTTCCGAAGGATTATTTTCAGACTCAATCTTACCTGCCCTGGATGAATAATAGGTTTTTGAAGGTACATTATCAGAATCAAACAGATACTGCCAGTCAACAATCAGATCGCAGTTTTCTCCAGAACGCGGGAACCTCAAACCTCGTTTATCTGTTCGTTCAACTAAATCAGGATCATGATTTTTCTCAGCCCTGTCACGAGGCAAAATACTATTCACATTCCAGGCATATTTATTTCCGGCATAGCTTGTTGCACGCTGAACAAATCCAAGACAGTCAGTACCCGCACTTTTCCCGGCAGGAAACTGAAGTTTTTTCAGAAGGTCGCTTGTTTCTCTTGTATGCATGGAAAAAAAACTCTTTCCCTTGGAATATTCATGAAAACCAAGCCCCGGCACATAGGGAACATAGTCGAGAAAAGAACCATCCTTCCAGTAAAATTTCCACAAATTATCGGGAGCAAAAGTAGATTCCCACATAGACAGATTAAGTATAGTTGTTTTAGAACCATCCATGAAGCTTGTTGAATCAATGGGGAAAATGGCTTTTTCCACGGATGATGAATAATTACTCGAATGATACGGATCATTTAATTTCGAATTGTTTTCGCACTCCCTGGAAAAATGCTGGGCAGTTGCTTTCATCTGGCTAAATAGTTTGTAGTTAAAATCAAAAGGACTGTCCCAAGCCTGAATACCGTTTATGTTGTAATCATAGCTGACTGTATCACACACATTATCCCCATCAGTTCTGTAGGATGAAAACTGCATGAACTCTACAGTCTGACCTCCATCACCGCAAGCAAGGCCTCCCATATTGTTTATGTCTGATCTTGAATCAAATTTTTTGTTCCACTCATTATCATTAGAATCCCATGGATGAACTTCATTCCAGTCAATAACATTGTTTCCGGGAAAGGAATCATTGTAATACAAATTTGCACGCCATAGACATTTCTTATCATAATAGGAAAAACAGCAGGACTCATCATTTTTTCTGGTACAGAAAGAACTTAGATTTCCTTTAGGAATAATTCGCAGTACCAAACAAATTTCATTTCCATAATTAAATTCATCATCATCATCCGGCCAGATTAAAAATTTCAAGATTCTCTGTGAATAATCATAAGTCTTTCCAACAAACATTGTTCCATGTGCATTTAGAAACAATTTTATATCATCATTCATTTTTGCCAGATATTCTGACGTCTCTTTCTGGCAATAGTAGGAACCTATCTTATAACGACTGCCATTTACGGTTTCCGCGTATATGGAAATGCTTGTGTCAACCTTGTTTCCCAGTGCAACTCCTGTAAAAGGGTAAACCTTTCCATGATTTTTGTCGTATACTTCTATTACTGCCTCTGCCCCTTTCATATATTCTTCCAGGCATTTACCCGTTAATTTCAGATATGGACTCTCAAGACAAAGGTATTCTCCAGTATTTGGAATCCACGGCCACACTTTTTCAAGATTCACTCTCTGCTCCTGTTCGTAAATTCTCTCATAGCAAAGTGATGCATCAATATCATTGAATGAAAAAACATCCCATGAGGGGACTTCATATTTTCTGGAAAAGTTATCCTGAACCAGAAGTCTTGCAGGAACATACTCCTTGTATTTTTCAATATTCAAAAGCCTTTCTTTTGAGCACTTTCCAGTTTTTTTGTTCATGTAGACAACTTCAATTCCACCAGGATTGTGAGAATCTATTTTTACAACAATGGCGCAATCATATTCACCTAAACTCAGTTTTTCCTTTCGCAAGAGAACATCACCCGCTTGAAGAAAACTCAGATCCGGCATTGGACAAAATATCTGATCAATAAGTTTTCCATTCAGTTTCAGGGAAGGATCTATATCAATCAATTTCTTTCGATAGTTTTTGCTGACCATGGAATATGAAATAAAATTTTTCGAGTATGATTCAAACACATTTTTAATTTCATCATTAAAACCATATATACTGGAATATGAACCTGTTCTGTAAATCGAGCCGAAAAGAAATCCCAGACTGTCACATCCAGAACTGGAAAATTTACTTAAGTTTCCTCCACTCACAAAGGTACAGAAGGAATTTTTTTTAGAATTATTAGCCATGCTGATTTTCTCACAATAAATTTCACAGGTATCAATTCCACCAGGAACATAGGAAACATGTGACGTAAAATAATCCAAAGCAGACTTTGCCAGCTTGTTTCCCATATCTGCGGTAACAAGAGAATTTCTTTCACACAAATATTTGTTTTTTCCTGAACCGGATCTCAAAACAGAAAACCTTACCGGATAAGAATTCTTCCAGATTCTGGCAATATAATCAGCTACAGCATCATGAGTGTAATACCAGTCATAAGTTTCAAAATAGTTCGATAAACTTTCACGAAGATTTTCCAGCCTGGTTTCTTCATTTTGATTTTTTCTGGAAAGCGCCACAATTCCATGCTGACCGGCAAAGGTAACTCTCAAAAGAAAAAAGCCATTTTCAGTACTCCGTCCCAAATCCTCATCAATTGGAAAGCATAGATTAAGTGAAGAACCAGAATTCCAGGAAGATCCGCTCTGAAATGAAACCCCGGAAAAACAGGAGTCTTTTAAGGGGACTGGAATCATTTTTTTTGAAAAATCAACGGAACTTCCCAGGCACCATTTTGTTCCACTAAAATAAAAAAATTCATTTGCATTGGTGACAAAAGCACAGGAATCCACGCAGCAGGATTTTCCATTTATTGAAACCTGAAGAATTCTGTGCCTCATGTTTTCAACCCGAGAAACAACACCAACAGAAAGTCCGGAAGATTTGTCCTGGGCAATCCATGATTCCCGGGAAAAGCAGAGGCTCACCAGAAAACAAAAACAAAAGAAAATAATTAAAGATTTTTTTTGAATGTGCATACAAAATAGTTTTGTCGCAGGAATTCAAAAAGGGAAAAAAAATCCCATCACTTTTTTTAAGCAATGGGATTAATGACCCCGGCGGGAATCGAACTCGCTACCTGTTGCTTAGGAGGCAACCGCTCTATCCATGTGAGCTACGGGATCTAGTATTTTGGCCCCGTAAATGAAAGCCAAAAATATTTATCAGGAAAAATTACTTGTCCTTTGCGCGCTCTACAAATTCACCTTCGCGTGTATCGATAACAATCTTGTCGTCTGTATTGCAGAACAATGGAACACGAACTTCAATTCCTGTATCGAGTGTAGCTGGCTTCAAAGACTTTCCAGAAGTATCACCCTTTACACCAGGTTCACAGTAAGTAATTGTGCGAACAACCTGAGTTGGAAGATTGATACCAACAGGCTTTCCTTCATAGTATGTAACCTTAACTTCATAATCATCATCTGGAGAAATGTATCCGGCATTGTCACCAAGGTCATCGCGGCCAAGCATAACATCATCATATGATTCCTGATCCATGAAGTGGAAATCATCACCATCAATATAAGAAAGCTTTACTGTCTTTTCTTCAAGATCAACTTCCTGGAACTTTTCTCCAGCATCAATACCAAGATCCTGTGTGCTTCCTGAAACAATGTTCTTTACGCGAAGATTAACTGTAATTCCCTGGCGTCCACCCTTCTGACCAAGTTTCTTCTGTACGATAAATGGGTTGCCTTCAAACATGAATGCTGAACCAACTTTAATTTCGTTTGTAGAAATCATATCAATATCCTCTAAAAAATAAGAATTTCTTGTATTTTATAGGAATCTCAATAAAAACTCAAGGGAATGAAAATAATCTTTCATAAAATGTTAATTTTGCGAAAGATATTGTATAATTTAAGAATGATAACTTTACTTTCAAGATTATTCATTAAGAACCACGAAAAATATATGGATGAAAAAGTTCGAAGGCACTATGGAATTCTTTGCAGTACCTTTGGCATTTTTCTAAACATATTACTGTTTGTTTCAAAGCTGATTGGGGCAATGGTAACAAAATCTGTCGCCATATTTGCAGATTCCTTCAACAACCTTTCAGATGCCGCATCATCTTTTGTATCCGTGCTGGGATTCAAGCTTGCAGGAAAAAAACCTGATGAAGAACACCCTTTTGGACACGGCCGAATAGAATACATTTCCGGCCTAATCGTTTCCTTTCTCATCCTGCTCATGGGAATTGAACTTTTCAAGACATCCATTGAATCAATCATGAGCCAGAAAAAAATCGAGTATTCCCTGTTTTCAGTAATAATAATGGCAGCATCGGTTCTCATAAAGCTATACATGTACACCTACAATCATTCCATTGCAAAAAAAATAAAATCTCCTTCAATGGAAGCCGTTGCCATAGACAGTTTTTCAGATATGATTTCCACTTCAATCGTAATAATCTCAATTATTGCAGGAAGATTCACGAATTTTCCCCTGGATGGAATCGGAGGACTGATTGTAGCAGTTTTCATTTTCAGAAGCGGAATCAAATCCTGCAAGGAAACCATCGACCCTCTTCTTGGACTTCCACCTGAAAAAGAATTAGTTGAAAAAGTTGAAAAGGAAACACTAAAATTTTCTCCCATAGTTGCAATTCATGATCTGGTTGTACATGACTATGGTCCTGGAAGACTAATGATTTCGCTTCACGCAGAAGTTCCCGGAGACAGAAACATATTTGAACTTCATGAAGTAATCGACAAAGCCGAACTTGCACTGGCAAAAAAATTCAACTGCAATGCCGTCATTCACATGGATCCAATCGACACAGGCAACGAAAGACTTGGGCCGCTGAAAAAACTTGCACTGGAAGAAGCCCACAAAATTGATGAGAGATTTACTATTCACGACGTAAGGCTTGTTCCCGGCGAAAAGCAAACCAACCTGATTTTTGACATTGTGCGTCCCCATGACTCAAAGATCAGCGTAAAGGAACTAAAAAGAAAACTGACACATGCAATCAGGCAAAGGGAATGCGACATCAACTGCGTCATTACAGTTGACTCACCCTATGTCCAGTAAAAAAAGAACCCCGAAAACCGGATTTAAGATCCAGTCTATGGGGCATATTCAAGTCAATGTTTTTTTATTCTACAGCCTGACAGGAACGTCAAGTTTTCGAAGTTCATCCTTTATGGATCCTACAGTATAATCTCCTGAGTGAACCATACTTGCAATAAGTGCAGCATCAGCCTTTCCTTCCTTAAACACGTCTGCCAGGTGTGCAACAGTTCCGCCACCGCCTGAAGCAATTACAGGAACATCAACTGACTCACTGATCATTCGTGTCAGGTTCAGTTCATACCCCTGCCTTGTTCCATCAGCATCAATGGAGTTCAGAACAATTTCACCGGCACCAAGCTTCACTGCCTTTACAGCCCAGTCACGGGCATCAAGTTCCGTTGCAACCCTTCCACCGTTAATGTAAACTCTGTATCCGCTTGGCATATTTTCATCACGGGCGGCATCCATTCCAAGAACAATGCACTGATTACCAAAAACCCTTGCACCCTTAGAAATAAGATCAGGATTCTTAACAGCCTGCGAGTTCAAGCTGATTTTTTCAGCTCCTGCCAGAATCGTTGAGCGGATATCATCCAATGTTCCTATTCCGCCACCAACACAAAATGGAATGAAAACCTGAGAGGCAACACGGGCAATAAGATCAAGAATAGGACCACGGCCTCTTGCACTGGCCATAATGTCGTAGAAAACAAGCTCATCTACACCCTGGCGATAGTATTCTGCTGCCATTTCAACAGGATCACCAATATCAACATTATTCTGAAACTTAACGCCCTTTGTTGTTCTTCCGTCCTTTACATCAAGACAAACAATAATTCTTTTCTTTAGCATCTTGCAAAATTCTCCAGTATCTTAAGTCCTGCAGCACCTGACTTTTCCGGATGGAACTGAAACACCGTAATATTATCCTTTGAAATAACTGCAGGAACCTTAATTCCGTAATCAGCATACCCCTTGATTATTGAACTGTCTTCCGGCTGAATGACATAGGAGTGAACAAAATAGAAGTCAGCATTTTCTCCAACTCCATCAAGGAGGGATGAACCACCGTTAATTCTCACAACATTGTTCCAGCCCATGTGGGGAATTTTGATTCGGGAATCCTTTTCAAGCTCATCAAATTTTGACATGTGGACAATATTTCCCTTCAGCAGGCCAAGACATGGAGTGTCTCCTTCATCTGAATAATCAAAGACAATCTGACTTCCAAGACATATTCCCATGAGAGGCTTTCCACTGGCCGAAAAATCCTTGAGGAAAGAATCAAATCCGGTATTCTTGAGCTGATTCATTGCATAGGCTGCATCTCCAACCCCGGGAAAAATAACCTTGTCTACATTTTCAAGATCCCGCGGATTTTTTGAGAGAATATAAGGAGCCTTCAAAAATTCAAGCGCATGCTCCACACTCGTAATATTACCTGCGTTGTAATCAATAATTCCAATCATGATTGAAAGTCTAGCACAAGAACACCAAAATGTGAACAAATGCAAATCATTGAATTATGGTCCTGCTTCTGATAAAATATGTGCATGAAAAAAATCATAGGATCACTACTGATCTTGATGCTTGCCTGGAATGTTATTTCCTGCAGCAACAAGAAGACTCAGTTTGAAACAATGCAGAACCAGCTTTATTCCATATTGCAGAAAGATGATATTGGAAACGAAACCAGATACGCTGTAATCAACAAGATTGCAAGCAACATGCTTTCTGTGAACGACTACAATTCCCTGGTGATTTTTTTGACTGAATGGGTTGAAAAGCATCCAACAGACTCATTCAATGCCTACTGGCTTTTAATGACGGCATCCGCATATCTTGAAACAAATGCAGAAGAAGTTGCTGAATATTATTTCGAACGAATCATAAACAACTACCCGGACCTTATTATTCAGGGACAGTCCATTCACTTTATCTGTCTTCAGCACCTGATCCAGATTTCAAAAAATTCTGCAAACAGGATTTCTTACTTTAACCAGCTGATTTCCAAATTTTCAAACGACATAAGTATTTGCGAGATTTACTACAGACTTGCCATCGAATATGAAAAGGAAGGAGAATGGACTCAGGCACTTCGATCACTGAAAATGTTCATTGACCAGGATGACGCTTCAACAATCCAGATTGCGGGATATCCAAATGCCTATGTTAGCGCAAGACAGCTCATTGACTTCAACAACTCTTCCAAGGACTGGACATTTGAAAGTCTGGACAATCTTGTTGCGGCAGTAAAAAAAGCGATTTACACATATAATTCAGAAGCCCTTGAAAAATACAAGTCAAAGGTGAACTTTTTTGCAATGACATGGCGTTCTGATGAAACAGACGTTAATGCCCAGGAATCTTTCTCCCTTGCATCTTTCATGAGGGGAAACAGAATCCGATGCAACGACACACTTGATGCCTCATCTTCACCAACAGAAGCCTACTTGAGAACTGTTGGATGGAGTAACTATGTTAATGTCTGGTATCTTTATTTCAGAAAGGTAAATTTTCCTGCAAATCCTGAAATTCACGGAAGATGGGAATGGGCCGGTATTTACTATGGTGAAAAACTTTGATTAGAAGAACCATATTTTTTGCAGTTGTCTTTCTAAAGCTGATTCCATCAATTTCTTTAGCCCAGGAAGCCAAGCCTGAACAGCAGAAACAAAAACTCTACAAATATGCAGAACCAAAGCGAAAGGATTTTGGGGCCCATGGAGGTTTCAAGGCCAGAACCCTTGAATTCCGAAACCAGTATCTTACAGAAGAAAAAAGGCTCTGGCTTTCTGAAGTTCTTTATGCATCAGCAAACTACAGGCCATACATCATTGCAAAACTTAAAGAACGCAAAATGCCCCTGTATCTTCAATACCTTCCAATTGTTGAATCAAACTACAAGCCCACAGCAGTTTCCAGGTCCGGAGCAACAGGATTATGGCAATTCATGGCAAACAGCATGAGTCCATACCTGAAAAAAAATGACTACTATGACGAGCGACTTGACCCATGGAAAGAAACAGACGCAGCTCTCTCAAAACTTCAGGAAAACTACAAGACATTCAAGGACTGGAATCTTGCGCTGGCAGCATACAATATGGGAGCAGGAGCTGTCAGCAGGATTCTGAAAAAACATCCTGGAAAGGATTTCTGGTACCTGGCTGAAAAGGGATTGCTTTCAAAACAGGCAAGCGACTACGTTCCAAAACTAATTGCCATTTCTGACATAGTTGAAAATGCTGCCTTGTATGGTGCAATTGAAATTGGTGCGGCAAAAATCCTTTCTGAGTCTTCACCAACAATAAATTTCAGCTATCTCAAGATAAAGGGATGCATAAAGCTGGAAACTATTTCAAGCAGAACAGGCATTCCCCTTAAAACCCTTCAGTTTCTGAATCCAGGTCTCAAAAAAGGATGCACTCCGCCTAAGGAAACCTACAGTCTCAGGCTTCCATACGGAAAATCAAAAGAAGTAAGCGAAAAACTTAAAAAAACTTCAAAATGAAGTACACCCCTAAAGTTGGACAAATAAAGTTCAATTTCAGGAGGTGCATTTTTTTATTTCTAAATACTCAGAAAAGTTTAAGTTAAAAGTTGTAAATGCATATTTATTAGGAGAAGGATCAGGAATAATTGTAAACAGCTTTGATTTTTGGAATCACAAACCAGTTTGATATGGTGTTCGGGAAGGAGTTCACCTGCCATACGAGATTTATTTTGTTGATAATTTCAATATTCATAAGTATCTCCTGATAAAGATTTATCTATTTATTGGAGAATACTTTGCGTATATGTATTTCCCCCTGCAAATTGGCATTTGTGGGAGTAAGAACTAGCGTTTTCAGATGGACGGAAAACACTAGATGTGGGGTGTGTATGTAATACTATTTTAAAATGAATCTTTGTAAAATTTCTTTTGCCTCCACAAGTTTTAAACTTTCAAATGCTTGTTCAGAAAAAGAAATTGACAAATCGTATTCTACAGATGATGAATATAAAACAAACAATTCTTTGCAAAGAAGCAAATTATATTCATACACAATATGCGATATTTCGTTTTTTTCAGCCATCTTTAGCAGAAGGCTTTGAATTTCAAGAAGAACGCCAATTTTGTTAACATTTGACATTTCTACAAATCCCTGAAAAAACTCGCTTTCTTGCTCCATCTCCTGCACATCAGAAAAATAATATCTGTTCCCATAACACTTTATATCACATTCTTTTGTTGGCATGAAAACCTTTATTTTTATTTCTTGAATTGTGTTGTCAATGAAAAATATTGTTAAAAGTCCTTCTCTGGAAATTTCAATTTTATTTATGCTTTTTTTTGATTCATTATGATAAAATTCAAAGCCTGGCATTAAAAGTAAATTATAATCTTCATCAAAAAGAATATGTCCAGCTCTCGTATAATATTCTTTTCCTGTTTCAATGGATTTTATTTTAACAAATCCTTTTCCCAAAATTGCAAAGAAATTAGAATTATCTTCGTTTTTAGGAATCCGAAACAAAGAACCTTGACTATAGTCAATTGAATTTGAATTATAATCATAAAATTTATAGGCAATACAGTCAGAATATTGCAACTGTTCGGTCAAATTATGAAAATAATTAATATCCTGTCCAAATGCAAATGCAAATGCAAAATTAGACAAAACAACAAGCAAAATAAGATTTTTTTTATTCATTATTGTCATTACTCCTGTTGGTCATCTTTTGTTCTCAAACCGTCAAGATATTTATTTATTGTATCTACCGTTACCTGTGGAGAACCATCATACGGAATTTCAATTCTATCTGTTGATTGCACAGATGTATCATCGCTCTTTGTATCAAGATTTAAGTTTTCTTCATCAATTTTACTCAAAACTACAGCTTCACGAAGAGAGTTAGTTCGTCCGTGATTAGTTTTATCAACTAATTCATCTGATTCTGTAAAAGAAGGCGTGTCTGCGCTCATTTTCTTATCTAGAGATAAGTTTGAATATTCCTTATTTCTATGTTTGTTCAAAGCGTTTCTATCTTTTGAATAAAAAATTGTAAACGAAAAATATGTTTTTCCACCGTTTGGATTTTTCTGTCCTTTGATTTTCACATAGTAAAATAAGTCTTCCCTTCCATCCGGGTCCGTATACTTAACCGGGTTATTCCCCGCGTAGGCAAACAGAACAATATGTAGTGCCTCTCAAGTTTGCAAAATCGAGGATTTAG
>SAMEA3663112__coassemble_48_pt1 | contig 43688 bp, 32 predicted proteins | sample SAMEA3663112__metabat2_low_PE_006 | metagenome-assembled genome bin SAMEA3663112 (sample SAMEA3663112) | pig gut metagenome | biome: pig gut; feature: pig-associated habitat; material: faeces | place: Denmark | collected 2012
AATAAATAAATTTTTATTCACAAGTATTAAATTTATTAAATTTATAAATTTTAGTAATAGTAATAATAGGGGCTGTGAATTTGTGGAAAACCCTTAGAAATCCTTATTTTTAGGCAAGTTTAAAGTGGAAAACTTTATTATTTTAAACACATTTTATCCACATTTCCACAGCAGTATATATTATTAACAAGTTATCCACAGATTATAAACATCATATCCTTTTATATTCTTTTGATTCTCTTATAAGCAATTCAATTGTTGAGTTAAGTGAAGAATCTGTTTTGAGCAGGTCTTCAATTTTTTCATAACTGTGCATGATTGTTGTATGGTCTCTTCCACCAAATTCATTTCCTATTTCTGGAAAAGAATATTCAGTCAGCTTTCTTGAAATGTAGACTGCAATTTGTCTTGGAAAAACAAATTTCTTGTTTCGCTTTTCTGATTTTATGTCGCTGAGAGAAATATTGTAATGGCTGGCAACAACTTTCTGGATATCATCAATCGTTACGTTTGAGTCATAAATTTGATTAAGACTGTCTGAAAGTTTTTTCTTTGCAACATCAATAGTCAGTGGTTTTTGAAGAAGCTCTGAATAGTTGATCATTGTATTAAGACATGATTCCAGTTCACGAACATTTGAATGAACATTTCTTGCAATATAGTCAATTACATCATCAGGTATTTTTTTTCCTTTGAGTTCCATTTTCTTTAAAAGAATAGCCTTTCTTGTTTCGTATGAAGGTGGTTGAAGGTCTATTGGAGTTCCCAGTTTGAATCTGGACATGAGCCTTTCTTCAATTCCTTTTAGTTCAGAAAGAGGTCTATCGCAGGTAAATACAATTTGTGCTTTTTTGTTATATAAGGCTTCAAATGTATAAAAAAGTTCTTCCTGTGTGCTGTCTTTTCCCAGAAGAAAGTGAATGTCATCAAGTAGAAGAACATCTACATTTCTGTATTTTTTCTTGAATTTATCAGTACTTTTTTCCCTGATGGAATGAGTAAATTCATTGATGAAATTTTCTGTTGTGAGATAGATTATTTTTAAGTTTTCTTTTCCTTCAGGAGGATTTTCAAAAATATAGTTTCCAATTGACTGCATTAAATGAGTTTTTCCAAGTCCAGTTCCTCCATAAAGAAGAAGAGGACTGTATCCATGTCCTGGATTTTTAGCAGCAGCAAGTGAAACACTATATGCAAAATCAGAATTGTCACCTATAACAAAGTTTTCAAATCTCAAATCACTGTTTAATTGAGGATGTGTTTGTTTTTTGGGTACAGATTCTTCATGTTTTATGGTGTCAGATGATATTGATTTATCTGTTTTATCTTCCTGATTTGATGAATTTATGGGTACAGATAATGTAGTTTCCTTCTTTTTAACAACATAATTTATGGTGACAGTCATTCCCAGCAATTCTTCAATTTTAGACTGTATGGCACTAATGTATCCTTTTGTTATCATGCTGTTCCACATGAAATCTGAAGGAACAGATACAGTTATCTGAGGAATTGAATTATCTGAAATGGAATCTTCCACATAAGACATGTTGAACCAGAGATTGAATTCATTTTCATGTCCATTTGCTTTGTATTCTTCTTTTAATAAGTTGTAGGCTTCATCCCAAAAGCCGCGGAAATTTTCTTCACCCATAGGACTTTTAAATATAATGATTATTTTATTATTTGACAACTTCAACAGGGGAACGTCAATTCTATATTTTTATAAATTCAATGAATCAATAGTTTTATTTTATTAGTATAAATAAGACTGTTTAATTGAAAAATTTGTTAAAAATTGATATACTTTCTTCCTATTAAATTAATATTATTTTAAGAGGAAATATATGTCTGACGAATATGGAGCAAGTAGTATTCAGGTATTGAAAGGTCTTGAAGCTGTAAGAAAAAGACCTGGTATGTATATTGGATCTACTGGGCCAAATGGACTTCATCACCTTGTATACGAAGTTGTTGATAACAGTATTGATGAAGCAATGGCTGGATATTGTAAGAATATTACTGTTGCTTTGGAAAAAGATGACATTTGTCGAATTGAAGATGATGGACGTGGTATTCCTATTGATATTCACCCTACAGAAAAAGTGAGTGCTCTTGAGCTTGTTCTTACCCGTCTTCATGCCGGTGGTAAATTTGATAAGTCAAATTACAAGGTTTCCGGCGGTTTGCATGGTGTAGGTGTTTCCTGTGTAAATGCTCTTTCTGTGTGGATGGAAGCTTTTGTTAATAGGGAAGGAAAATCATATACTCAGCGTTATGAAAAGGGTGTTCCTAAGACAAAAGTAGAGTGTATTGGTGAAACTGATCTTCATGGTACAACAATTCGCTGGAAAAGTGATCCTACTATTTTCCAGGAAACTGTTACTTATGATTTTGATGTTCTTCTTTCCCGTCTTCGTGAACTTGCTTTCCTTAATCCTGGAATTCAAATTACTTTCCGTGATGAAAGATTGGAAAATCCTAAGGAAATCGTTCTTAAATTTGAAGGCGGTATAAACGAATATACTAAATACCTTAATAATGATCTTAAAGCTAGAAAAAAGGCTGACAAAATTGTTCCTGATGAACCAATTTACATTACTGGTGAACAGAATGATGTTATTGTAGAAGTTTCATTACAGTATAATGATGGATATGAAGAAAGCATTTATTCTTATGTAAATGACATTAATACACGTGAAGGTGGAACTCATCTTGATGGTTTTAAGAATGCACTTACATTTGTAATGAATAAGGCTTTGGATAACAATGAAAAGCTCTTTAAGAAGCTCAATCCAAAAGTTGACAGAAACAAAAAGCCAAGTGATGCAGACAAGAAAAAGGAAATAAAAATTGAACGTCTTACAGGTGATGATGTTCGTACAGGTATTGCCGCAGTAATTTCAGTAAAAGTTCCTGAGCCTCAGTTTGAAGGTCAAACAAAACAGAAGCTTGGAAATACAGAAGTCCGATCAATTGTATATTCGCTTACAACAGAAAAACTTACTCTCTGGTTTGAACAGAATCCTCAAATCTGTAATTCGATTCTTGAAAAGGCAGTTAACGAGGCTTTAGGTAGAATCAAGGCTCGTAAAGCAATTGAAACAAACCGCAAATCTGGAATGGATTCCTTTGGTCTTCCAGGAAAACTTGCAGATTGTTCTTCAAATAAACCAGAAGAATGCGAGGTATATATCGTCGAAGGAGATTCTGCCGGAGGTTCTGCAAAGCAGGGTAGAAATCCAAAGACACAGGCTATTCTTCCTTTGTGGGGTAAAATGCTGAACGTTGAAAAAGTTGATCCTTCAAAGGTAATGAACAATGAAAAACTCTGGCCTGTTATTGCTTCTTTAGGAACTGGAATTGGAAAGGACTTTAACATCGAAAAACTCCGCTACCACAAGATAATCATCATGGCCGATGCCGATGTGGATGGTGCACATATTTCAACTTTGCTTATGACTTTTTTCTTCCGATTTATGCCTCAACTTATTGAAAAAGGTTATGTCTACATTGCCATGCCTCCTCTTTATAGAGTTGAGTATAAAAAACAGAAATTCAAGAGATTTGTGTTTAGTGATGAAGAACGTGATCAGGCTTTGGAAGAACTTGGAGAAAACCGCGACAAGGCTGAAGTTCAGCGTTACAAAGGTCTTGGTGAAATGGAATGGCAGGAACTTAAGGAAACAACCATGGCTCCTGAAAACCGCAAGATGAAACAGGTGAAGATCACTGATGCCCAGATGGCAGATAGTATTTTCTCTGTTCTCATGGGTGATGATGTTGATCCACGACGCAAATTCATCGAAGAAAATGCTGAATATGCAACACTGGATGTTTAATGTTAATGACAGGAAACTAAAATGATTGAAAAGATAAAATACGAAGAAAAGCAGACTCCAGAAGGTGGATATATTTTAACAGCTCCTATTGAACATGAAATGCAGCGTTCATTTATTGACTATTCAATGTCGGTAATTGTTGAACGTGCTTTGCCTGATGTTCGTGATGGATTAAAGCCGGTTCACCGAAGAATTCTTTATGCCATGGCAGAAGAAAATCTTGTTGCAAGTGGAAAAACAAAAAAATGTGCAACAGTAGTCGGTGATGTACTTGGTCGTTATCATCCACACGGAGATGCTTCCGTTTATGATGCAATGGTTCGTCTTGGTCAGGCTTTTTCTTTAAGGTATATGCCTGTCACAAAGCAGGGTAACTTCGGAGGAATAGACGGATCTCCTGCAGCTGCTTACCGTTACACTGAGGCAAAAATGTCAAAGGTTGCCGAGGTAATGGTAGAAGACATCAAGAAAGACACAGTTGATTTTGCTCCAAACTTTGATGATACAAGACAGGAACCAAAAGTTCTTCCTGCAGCATTCCCATTCCTTTTGTGTAATGGTTCAACTGGTATTGCCGTCGGTATGGCTACAAATATGCCTCCACACAATCTCAGGGAAGTAGGAGCTGCCATCTGTGCATATATCGACAATCCGGAATGCAGAATTGAAGATTTGATGCAGCACATGAAAGGACCGGATTTTCCTACTGGTGGTATCATTTTTGGAAAGAAAGGAATTGCAGATGCCTATAAGACAGGTCGTGGTAAAATTTTAATTCGTGCCCGCTTTACAATTGAAGTAGATACAAAGGGAAAAGAAAAAATTGTATTTACAGAAATTCCTTATCAGACAAGAACTGATGACCTTGTTAAAAAAATAGCAGACCTTGCAAAAGAAGGTGTCATTGAAGGCATCGAACGTGTAAACGATGGTAGTCATGGTGATGATGTTCGCATTGAAGTTGATATAAAAAGAACTGCAATTGCAAAAGTTGTCATCAATCAGATTTTTGCAAAGACTCCACTTCAGTCTTCTTATGGAATTATTAATCTTGCTCTTGTTCCATCTGGAAAGGGACTTGCACCGCAGGTTCTCAATTTAAAGCAGATTATAAAACACTTTGTTGATCATCGTGATGAAGTAATTACACGCCGTACAAAATTTGAACTTGCAGTTGCAAAGAAAAAGGAACACATCCTTGAAGCAAAGATTACTGCAGTTGACTGTGTTGATGAAGTAATTCAGATTATCCGTTCAAGCAAGGATGAACCTGAAGCCAAGAAGAGACTCGAGGCAAGATTCGGATTTGATGAAGAACAGAGCCAGGCCATCGTTGATCTTCGCCTCGGAGTTCTTACTTCTTTGCGCATTGATGAACTTAAGATTGAAATGGAACAGCTTAAGGCAGAGATTGCACGCCTTGAAGATCTTCTTGCACATCATGAAAAAATTCTTAACCTTATCAAGGAAGAAACAGCAGCTATTGTTGAAAAATTTGGTGATGACAGAAAGACAGACATTGTTGCCGGTGAAGTTGAAACAATCAATGTTGAAGACATGATAAAGGAAGAAGACATGGTTGTTCTCATCTCAAAGCTTGGTTACATTAAACGTGTTCCTGTTTCTCAGTATAAGAGTCAGGGTAGGGGAGGAAAGGGTGTAATTTCCGCCAAGCTTGTTGAGGAAGACTACATCAATCAGATGTTTGTTGCTTCTACCCATGATTACCTTATGTTCATTACAACGGCAGGAAAGGCTTACTGGGTTAAGGTTCACGAAATTCCAGAAGCATCTAAAACTAGCCGAGGAAGTCATGTAAAGTCATTTTTAACCCTTGGAAATGAAGATATTACTACTACTGTTGCTCTTAAGGACTTTAAGGATGATGAATTCCTCTTTATGGCTACAGCAAATGGTGTTGTAAAGAAAACTCCTACAAGTGAATTTAAGAATGCAAAGGCTCGTGGAACAACTGCCGTTCGTTTGGATGAAGGAGATACTCTTGTAAGTTCGATCCTTACATCTGGCAGCGATGAAATTCTTCTCGTCAGCCGACGTGGACAGGCCCTCCGCATTGAAGAAAATGATGTTCGTCCAATGGGAAAGACAAGCCGCGGTGTTGCAGGTATCAAGCTTTCAAGTGGTGATGAACTTGCTTCAGCTATTCGTATTCAGAAAGAAGAAGATGCTAGAATTCTTGTTGTTACAGAAAAAGGAATTGGTAAGCGAGTAGATCCTGCAGAGTTTAATGCTCACGGACGCGGAACCGGCGGCCAGAAAATTTTCGGTAATGTTGATGACAAGGGAGAAATTATTGGAGCCCTCTGTGTTCGTGAAAGCGACAGCGTTATGTGTATAACAAGTCAGGGAACTTCTGTTCGTGTTGAAGCCAAGGACATTACAGTTCAGGGAAGAAGCGCTAGTGGAATCAAGGTTGTTTCTATCACTGACCCAGATTATGTTGTAGGCGTAGACAGAATTGCCAACGAAGAAGCGGAAAAATAAAACTTAAATCAACCTTAAATTGATTTGCAAACCGTCTGTAGAAATGCAGGCGGTTTTTTTATATTCTATATGCCATGTGGATGCTTTTAGTTTTGGTGTACGGGCTTATAAAAGGAATCAGGGAAATCTGCAAGAAAAAGGCTCTTGAAAAAAATTCAGTCATAGAAGTTCTTCTTGTATATACGTTCATTTCTTTTTTGATTTGTATTCCACAATTTTCAGAGGCAAAAGGCTTAACCATAAATCAGTATTTTTGGGTTGCAGTAAAAGCATTCATAATTTTTATTGCTTGGATTGCAGGTTTTAAGGCAGTTAAAAATCTTCCAATTAGTCTTTGTGGTGTTCTTGATCTTTCCAGGGTACTTTTTGCATCTCTTCTTGGAGTTCTTGTTCTTGGTGAACAGATTACGATTTTTAAGGCAGTTGGACTTTTGTTTGTTAGCATTGGTCTTATGTTCCTGAAGTTTAATCCCTTTGTTAAGAAAGAAAATTTACCAGCTTCTGATTCCAAGTCATCTACGTTTTGTGTTTTCCTGGCATTCCTTTCATGTATTTTGAATGCTGTTTCTGGGCTTATGGATAAAATTCTCATGAAGGAAATAAATTCCAGCCAGCTTCAGTTTTGGTATGTTTTGTTCATGGTTATTTATTATGCTTTGTATACATTAATCAGACGAGTTAAGATTAACAAGAGTATTTTAAAGAATATCTGGGTTTGGTTTCTTGCTATCGGATTAATTGCCATGGATAAATGTCTTTTTATTGCCAATGGTTATCCTGAAAGCCAGGTTACTGTCATGACTCTCATTAAACAGGTGAGCGTAATTGTTGCCATCATTGGTGGGAAATTTGTCTTCAAGGAAAAGAATATCCTCCACAAGTTAATCTGTGCAGTAATAATTATTCTTGGAATTATCATAGGAATCTTGAAGTAGATTAGTTTAATATTCAGTCATGGTGAACTTGTTTCAGAATCTGCACGTGATTATTTATACAGATTCCGAAATACAAGTCCAATACATTTTATTCTACGATTACATAAATGCTTTCAATAATTTTATCAGCCGTTGTTAGAAAATCTTTTTTTGTTTTTAGTTCCAGCTTGATTTCTATTTCTTTTCCATTTGGAATAATTGAACCTGAATAAAGAACGGCAGGTTGTCCATCAACACCAGAATTGATTTTGTTGTAATAAATGTTGTAATCAAAACTTTGATTTACCTGACATTTGATTGTATATTCTTTTCCTTTTTCAAGATTTATATTTTTTTCAATTATGATTCCTTTTTTTGGAGTTGCGCTTGTTGTGGCATCAACTTCATCCTTTGAAATTTTTTCGGCAGGATTTTGTCCTTTTGCCTTGTACCAGTCAGGCAATGATTCCGGTCTTCCGTCCTTTGGAGAACCGATCCACTTGTTTCCCGAAGCTTTCTTTGTCACAAACAATGTGTCAACGTATGTTCCGTCTGAATCCTCAATCCATACTGCAATCTGTGGTGCGCGTTTTGAATATGCTTCACCTGGATTTACTGCAACCGAAATTTTTTCTGCCCATACAAAGGCGGCGGCGGCACTCAATAAAACCGATGCAAAAATTTTTTTCATTTTATACCTCTCAAAATTCTAGAATTTATGTGTATAGCTGAAACCCACTCTCTGGAAATACCATTCGTGTCCGCTATATTCCATAAGTGGTTCGTATTTGCTTTCTCCATCATCATGGTATTTTGAAAATTCCTCATAGCTTCTTCTTGTACGGAATTCAACAAGCCCAAAGAGGGAATCCTTTTCCGTGAACTGAACGCTGAAAACTCCCGCAATGGAATAGGTCTTGTAGTCTATCTTATATTTTCTGTACTGATCATCAATGTTTTTGAATAGATATCCATCCACATTGAACTTAAGACCCACCAGGTTCAGCTTGTAAGGCATCTGATATCCAAGAATGTAATTCTGTGTAATCCCAGCACCTGCTTTTTTTCCCGGTATCGTTTCCCACTGGAAGAGCTCATCATCATCGTCTGCTCCGGCAAGAGCAGAATAATTTAATTCCCATGAAGCCACTGCGACTACATGATGCCACTCTCCAGGCCACACCGCCGCAAGGTCAAACATGACTGTAGGACATGCCCAGAATTTGTAGAAGTAAGTTCCGAATGCATCCTGCTGTTTGTATTCAGCTTCTTCTTTGTCGTAGCAGGACATGCTTTTGATTCCAAGGATTTCCCATCCAGTTCCGATTTCAGCACCTGCAGAAAGATTGAGGAATGTAACTGGCGTGTAGGAAACACTGAATTTTGGTGTCAATGACACAGGGGTCAATGCAAGTGCACCCTCAAAGGAAATTTTGTTTCCTTCAGTAAGAAAATTGTTTCCCGGTGTAGGAATCGTGTAGACAGCCTTTAAGGTTTCCCTTGCTTCAACTCCTGAATATGGACCTGTTACCGGTGCAAAGTGTGTTCCGCCTGGTACCACATCCGATTTTGGATAGTAGCCGAAATCCGTCACCGAATAAAAATCAAATGTGTTTTCAGCAGCCACGCTGAATGTGATTACCGTACAAAGTATGGAGAAAAGCAATTTTGTTTTTTTCATTTTATGCTCCTTTGAAATTCAATTTTTTTTAATTTTCTGTTCAGTCTATTGCACCTGGCAATTTCTCTTTCTGTAAGCTCCCGTGATTTTTTTGTTCCAGCTTTCTGTATTACTCCGATGCATTTAAATCCTGCATATTTAGTTATCTCCCTGATTTCCCTTACAACTCCTGAACTTTGTTTTGCCAGAAGATTGAAAGGGTAGGGTGTTGTGCATGCTGTTGCTATGATGCATTTTTTCCCTTTGTTAAGCGGAACTGGAATTCCGCTTTTGCTTTCCGACATCATGACATAGACAATTCTGTCAAAAAGCATTTTCAATTTTCCGCTCATGTTGGCCCAGTAGCATGGTGAACCGATGACAACAACATCGGCAGCTTTTATTTTTTCAGCAATGACGTGTGCATCATCCTTTTCAAGAATACAGTTTCCTTTTGATCTGCATGCCATGCAACCGTGGCACCAGTCAAAATTCAGCTGATGAACGTCTACAAACTCGCAGTCTGTTCCATCTGTAATTTGTTTTAAAATTTTTTCAATGGTTCCGTTTTTTCTTGGGCTTCCGTTGAGAGCCAATACTTTCATTTTGTTTCTCCAATAATGCTGTTTATCATCAGGTCTATGAATCTGTCTGTGAAGGCAACACCCTCATTCCAGAAATCAGGATCAGCTCTTTTTGTAATGATGGATTCAATGCATCCCCACATTCCGGAAATTATTATTCCCGTATCAAGGTGAATGTCATTTCCTTTGTAGAAACCATTGTCTCTGCATTCTGCAAGAAGATTTTCTCCAAGCCTGTTGCAGATGTAGAAATTCATGATGTCCTCATCTCCGATATTTTCTTCCAGTTTTGAAAAAACAAGAACAGCAACCTTCGGTCTTTCAAAACACCAGTCCCTGTAAACCCTGAGGGATGTTCTGATTTTCTCTTTGCAATCAGTCACTCCTGCAAGAGAAGCTTTCATTTTCTCAGCAAGTTCTGAAATGCAGGAAAGAGAAATTTTCATGAAAAGCTCGTTCTTGTCCCTGTAGTAGTTGTAGATTGAAGTTGCACTTACGCCGCATTTTTTTGCCACGTCGCGCATTCCGATTTCAGCAGGTTCATTTTCCGTGAGAAGGTCAATTGCTGCTTTGAGAATTTGATTTTCCAGTTCTTTGTTAGCGTGTCTCATAACAATGTTAATTTAACAATGTTAATTTATAATGTCAATAACATTTACCTCTTTTAAATAAATTTGTAAAATCAAAATATGATAGAAGCATTTGTTTTTGATATGGATGGAATTCTTCTGGATACAGAATCTGTTTGTGACAGAACATGGCAGATTGCTGGAAAAGAATTTGGTGTATCAGAAGAAGATTCCTTGAAGATAGTTAATCTTTGCCGAGGAACAAATAAGTCTGATACCCGTGATATAATTCGCAGGGAACTCGGTGAAAGTTTTGATGTGGAAAGTTTCTTAAAGCGAACATCTGAGTGTTTTTTTGAGATAGAAAAAAATGAGGGAATCAGGGTTATGCCTTATGCCAGAGAATGTCTTCAGTTTTTGAAGAATTCTGGATATAGACTGGCTCTTGCATCATCAACGAGGGAAGTTGTTGTAAGGAAACATCTTCAGGCTGCAGAGTTGTTTGATTTTTTTGAAGTAATAGTTACCGGCGACATGGTTGTTCACAGTAAGCCGGATCCAGAAATTTATCTCAAGGCTTGTTCTGAAATTGGTATACAGCCGATGAATTGTGTGGCAGTGGAAGATAGCCCAAATGGATTAAAAAGTGCCAGCTTAGCCGGAATGGTTACAGTTATGATTCCCGATAGAATCAGTCCAAATGAAGAAACGGAAAAGGTGACAGATTATTTGTTTGATTCCTTAAACGGGATTATACTTGCCCGCTGGTAGGTGACAGACAAATATAATCTGTAACCATGAATTTCAGAAAAATGCTTTATATATAGAAGAAAACTTGAATTATAAAAGATTTATCAGCTTTTCGACATTTTCCATTTTTGTGGACCAGCTTGTTGCAAATCTGACTACAGTGTGATCCTTGTCATATTTTTCCCAGAAATTAAATTTTACGCTTTTTTTCAATTCTTCCATAAATTTGTTTTCAAGGATGACAAATTGCTGGTTTGTTGGTGAATCCAGGAGAAATCTGTATCCTTTTTCTTTTAACGCTTTTTTCAAGACCTCTGCAGTATCTATGGCATTTTTTGATATTTCAAGATACAGATTGTCTGTGAAAAGTGCATCAAACTGTACCCCAAGTAGTCGTCCTTTTGCCAAAAGTGCACCATGTTTTTTTACGAGGTTTTCAAAATGTAGAGGCATGTTGTTCTTTGTGAACACGACAGCTTCTCCGCAAAGTGCACCACATTTAGTTCCTCCAATATAGAAAACATCGCAAAGTTCTGCTATGTCTTCCAAGGACAGATCAGATGATTTTGCCATGATTCCATACCCAAGTCTTGCTCCGTCCATGAATAGAGGAATGTTGTTCTTTCTGCAGACGCTGCTGATTTTTGTTAGTTCGTTTTTTGTGTATAGAGTTCCATATTCTGTTGGGTGAGAAATGTAAACCATTCCTGGAAAAACCATGTGTTCATTGTTTCCGTCGCTGAAGAATGTTTCCAAATAGTCATTAAGTTCTGTTCCGTCAATTTTTCCTTCGTGCTGAGGAATTGGAATGACCTTGTGGCCTGTATATTCTATGGCGCCTGCTTCGTGGCTGTTTACATGTCCTGTTTGTGCAGAAACGACACCTTCAAATGGTTTAAGCATGGTATCAATAACAATTTGATTTGTTTGTGTTCCGCCGGTGATGAATTGTATCTGGGCATTCGGACAATTGATTGTTTTTCGAATTTTGTTTTTTGCACTTTCACAGAATTCATCATGTCCATATCCAGATGCCTGAATCATGTTTGTTTCATTAAGTCTTTCTAGGATTTTTGGGTGTGCACCTTCTGTATAATCACTTTCAAAGTAGATCATTTGTCTTTCTCCTGATGAGTTTTGTGTGATTATTAAAATTGTTTTTCTGTACAATATCAATTAATATAAATTTGTCGGAGAAAAAACCGACTAACCTGAACTATTATTAAGTATAGTATATTTAAGGGGGCATACTATGGGTAAGAAATCGTCTAGGATTGGTTTGTATTTGTTAGGAATGGCAATGGTGGTTGTTGGGTTCATCTTGCCAATTTTTAAGGTTGGGGCTATTGGCAGTGCAAATGGATTTGATCTTGTAGGAAAAGGGGATTCTCTTTATAAGGTTGCTGCTTTGCTGGTATTTGCTGGTGCCGTTGCAGGTGTTGTTTTGAGTCTCATTGGAGGTTCGATTTTTTTGAGGCTTGTTGTTATGCTGGTAAGTATTATTGGTGGTGCTTATATTATTTTGAATGTTGGAGATCTTGGTAATCATGGTGTTTTTGGTAAGCTTGGATTGAAACTTATTGGAAAAACTTTATATGTTGGGTTCTATGTTATTGTTGCTGGCTGGGTTATTTCCCTTTTGGGATATTTTACAGAAAAATAATCTGATTTAACTTAGAATATTTGGGCTGCCGTTCCGGCAGCTTTATTTTTCGAATTTTAACAGGGTAGGGGAGTGGGAGGAATTTACTAAATTTAATTAGAGGAATTTGTATATATAAATTTGACATAAATTTAGTAAATTTGAATTTGTAACTAAATTTAAATATAGTATATTTTGAATTCATTGTTTCACGTGAAACAAAATTCTACACAAGTTTTCCACAGGCTCTTCTTTTTTGATATTTTTATTAAGGTGTCTCCAAGCCTTATAAAATAAGGCTTGGAGAATTTTTGTTTTTTTCATTTAGGAAAATTTATGTTTTATTAATAAGTTTTCCACAGATATGGTGTAGGTTTTGTGTATAGGACACTATTGTTTCACATTAAACATTTGGTTTGGTTTTAGATTAGTTGTTCTTTTGTTTGGATTGGCAATTCTGTGTTTAGCCCTGTTCTTTTTTCATGGTTTGTTTTACAGGCATGTCTTTGAGTATCTCATTACAATGTTTCACGTGAAACAAATTGGTCTTAGTGTTTATGAGACTGTCTTGCTGGTAATGAAAAGGGTGTTGTTTTGGCTGGTCTAAAAAGAATATAGTTAAGGTTCTGTATGTTTAGAATTCGTTTTATAAAACGTTTCACGTGAAACAAGTTTAGCTTAGAATCATTGAGTTTGCTTATGGATATGAATTAAAAATGTTCTTTTGCAGGACATAAGCAAATTGCATTAATATTACAGGTTTTTAAGGCAGGTTTTGTGAATAGTTTCACGTGAAACTATTTGTTTAATTTAGAATAATAATAAAATCCCGATGAAAAAGTGTCGGGATTTTATTATTCATAAGTTTTCTTGAATTGTTATTTTTCAGCATGAATTAATGATGGAATTATAACTGCTGATTATTTTTTTAGTATAAGAACTTTAGATCCTCTTTCTGGTGTCCATTTTGCTTTTCTTTCTTCTGGTAAAATTGAAATGCTGGCTTCTGTAAATCCGAGGTTTTCGAACCAATCAGATGTTTGAGTCGTTAACAGGAATACATTTTTTGCCTTCTGCTCTTTTGCACGTGAAACAAGAGTTTCAATTAGTTTTGGTCCAATTCCAATGCTTGAGCAGGATTTATCTACTGCAACACCTGCGATTTCCATTTGTCCATCTGGATAGGATATAAGTGATGCGCATGCACGAATTGCACCGTCAAGTTCATACACAATATAATCCTGGAACTGGGAATTAAGCATTTCTTTTGTTCTTGGAAGAAGATTTCCGGCTTCAACGAAAGGCTGCATCAGGTTGAGAACATCAGAAATATCATCTCTTGTCATATTTCTGATTTTTCCATAGTTGTTGCTGTAGATCATTGTGCCTGAACCCAGATCACTGAATATTTCACATGGAAGTGTACCGTCAAGTGCTCCGTTTACAATGTGGACTCTGGTTACTCCGTTTTCGCAGGCAGATTTTGCCATATTGAGGAGTGAGAAAATTTTTTCTTTTGAACAAGATGTTTCACGTGAAACACTGGAATCTGTATCTGAAACTATCAAAGGTTCGGTAGTTTTAGGTACAGATTCATTGTTTTTTATGAACAAATCTACTTCTTCGAGATTCAATGCTGGAACTGTACCCTCTGGAGATGTTCCGATTTCTGAAGGAATTAAAAATTTTTTGTTTGATATTTCTGCATCTGGAACAATGAAAAAAAGCTTGTCAGCCTTAAGGTGAATGGCAATTTGCTGTGATAATTCAATTGATGAAATGTTGTAGGGTTTTCCTGCAGCACTCCAGCCAATGCAGGGAAAGATAGGAATGAATCCATTGTCCAGAACGGTTTTAATTGATTCAATCTGAAGTTTATCAATTTCTCCGCTTGTGCCATAATCGAATCCGTCAATAACACCTTTTCCCCGGGCTCGAACCCAGTTTCCAATAAGGGCAGTTTTTTTCTCTCCGGCAAGAGCTGTCATGATTTGATTTGATACATCAAAGGCAGCCATCTTGATCAGTGGCATTGCTTCGGGACCTGTGATGCGGCAGTTGTTGTGAATAGTCCAGGAAATATTTGATGCTTCCAAAATTTGGTTGATTCTTTTTTTTGCTCCCGGAACCAGAATAACCTTGAGCCCCGATTCATGAATGAGACAAATATCTTTAATGTGATTCATGAAATTATTGTTGTCCAGAAGAGTATCGTCTAAATAAATTATTACCAGTGCATTTTTGAATCTTCTGATATAGCGTATAACATCGCGGATTCTTTCTGCTTTTTCGTGAATTATTTTTGCCTGCATATTACTTCTATATATCGCAAAAAAAACATCCAGACTAAACAATATATATGTATACTTGACAAATATATGTTATTACAGATGCCAATTATATTTATGAATTCATGTTCGATTTATTTAATTCCGAAAATTAATGGAGTGTTTGATTTCTTTACTTTAACTCAAAACATGGTATAATTTTAATGTCAGGTAATTTTTAGAAACATTGATTTCTTAGAGATGACCATCACAATAATTAAAAACTGGAGTGGCTAATGTCTTTTTCAAGTGACGATGTAGATCCATCAATTGCTTCTTTTTTTGATGAAACAGAAAGTGTTCCTTCAATGGGAAGCGAAACTTCTTCTGCATTCTCAATGATGAGCGGATCAAATCAAAAGGATTTCAGTGAATTTGTTGCAGAAAAAACTTCTGGAAAAAATCAGTATCCAAAAATGCTGGGTTGTGTCCCTGAGGTTGATTTAAGCATCAAAGAGTTTTTTCCAATCGATAAGTATTTTGAAGATACTCCCCGCGATACATTTGATGACAAGGATTATTATAAGAAGTGTCTTACAGGTGAAGGACAGGCATCTCAGAGACTTCATTCTCTTCTTGTGAAATATTTGAATTGTCAGGATAAAAAGGATAAGACTGTTTATCGTCAGCAGATTATTACTGCATATTGGGAATACTTGAAATCTTTATCTTTGAAGATGGCAGGTTCCTCTGTTCCTGATTGTAAAAGAATGGCAATGCGATATGGTGTTCTTCTTCCATCTTTGTTTACTCCAGAACAGAAAGACATGTTTGCAAGGGCAATTGATAAGAATAATACTTATGAGCCGATTCTTTACATGGATGAGTGGATTCGTTCTGTTGCACTTGGACACATGAAACCTTCGACAACAGATGAAACTCCGGTAAAGGCAAAAGGACCTCAGGCTGAGCAGCAAAGAATCATGCAGCTTCAGAGCAAGAACAACGGAAAGCTTCAGACATCAGAAAGCCTGCTTAATGCAAAGGAATCTGAAAGATCAAATATTGAAAACAGTGTTCAGAGAAAGATAGAGGATCTTTTTAATCATGAAACTGTAATGGGTCTTGAACCACACAAGATGCCATATACTGATATTCAGAGAAAAATGTTTTCGGATATTATTAATGATTTCAGAACTCTTCAGAAGGTGGACAAAGAAATATCAAATCATCTGCAGGATTTCCGTGAAGCCAAGGAAATTGAACAGAGTCTGGTTGATAAGGCCGGTGGTGTTGTTGAAGAAGTTAACGTAGCAAAGGAAGAAATCATTGGTGAAATGGGAACAATTCGCCAGATGGCAAAAATGACTTGCGGTCGTCAGGGAAATCAGTATCCGATATTCACACGTGAATTTTTCCACTGTATTGATAAGGGCACTGGATTCCGTGAGAATGTAATCAGGGAATTGAAGTGGATTGAATCAATTGATCCGCAATGTTTCTGTCGTATTCATAAAAACATTCCCCATAGAATTGTACCATACACATTACTGGTGCCAACTTATGGAGATTCCGGATTCTGTTGGGAACCATTTGATCGTTATAATCGTCTTTCTAGCCGTGGTCGTATTTGTATTCCAATGTATCCACGTGATTTGAGAACAGCATGTCTTACTGCTGTCGGTGATTTGAGATGGCAGGTTGCAAAGGAAAAGGCATCTTTTGACTGGATGACAGACGGCCTTACTGGTTATTACTATCAGTATCTTGAAGAACACAAGATGCGTGGAGATATCAAACAGTTCTTCATTCAGGATTATATTTTGTGGATGACTAAGGAATCTATGGGAACACAGAAACTTGAAAAAGAAGTACGTGCAATTTTCTGGCGTTATCTTCCATTCCCACAGGAACTTAAGGAAGAGTTGAAGAAGAGAAGTCCTGTTTATTCAGAGCTTTATCAGAGAGATGTTAACCGCAGCATGAGTGACGGTTATTGATGTAAAATACAAAAGGGTGCATTTCATAATGGAGGCACCCTTTTTTCATTTCTTTGAAAAAAATAAACAAAAAGATATAATGAGTATATGAATATTTATGTAACACGACATGGCGAAACAGAATGGAATACATATTGGAAGCTACAAGGCAGATCAAATACTGTGCTCAATGAAAAGGGCAGAGAACAGGCATGTCTTACACATAATGGTTTTGCTGAAGCAGGAATTTCCTTTGACAGAATTTATTCAAGCCCACTTAAGCGTGCTGTAGAAACTGCTGTTTTGATGACAGAAAAATCTGAATCCGAAATTATAAAGGACGATCGATTAATTGAATTCTGTTTTGGAAAGGCAGAAGGAAAAACTCCCGATGAAAGAAATGAAGATCCTGAGCTAAAGAATTTTCACTTTTTTTTTGATGAGCCGGAAAAATATGTTGCACTTGAAGGTGCAGAACCATTTGAATCAGTATTAAAAAGAACAGCAGCATTTTGGGAAGATGAAATTAAACCATTGGAGAAAACTGGAATACAGAATATTCTTGTTGTAACTCATGGTGGAACAATGCAGAGCCTTCTGCTTCACATCGACGGAAGATCTCTTAAAGATTATTGGAAAACAAAAATGGCAAATTGCACAATAAATAAAATAGTTCTTGAAAACGGCTGCTTCAGATTAGAATACACCGGAAAGGTTTTTTATAGAGAAGACAAATCAAAAAAATTAGCAGACGGGTTTTTTTCAAATCACTAAAATCTGCAAATGACAATTTATTAAAAAAATGAGGATGAGAAATAATATCTGGATTCGGATGCAAAACGAAGATGGTTAGGTGCGAAAAAATGAATAAAGAAAAAAATTTTGTTCCAAGCATAGATCTGATTCATAATAAATACAGCAGTCTTACAAAATTCCTGATTAAGAATAATATGAAAATAACAGCCATGGAAAGCTGCACATCAGGTTTTGTTTCTTCGTTGATTACAGATACCGAAGGTTCCTCTGCTATCTTCAAGGGAAGTTGTGTTACCTACAGCAATGAAGCAAAAGAACTTAATGGTGTTGATAAATCCGTAATAGAAAACTTTGGTGTTTATTCAACCAGAACAGCAGAAGAAATGAGTCGTGCTTGTGTTAAAATGTATCCATCGGAAATTGGAATTGGTATTACAGGATCCTTTGGAAACATTGATCCAGCAAATTCTGATTCAATTCCAGGAAAAGTATTTATAGCTGTGAATATAAATAATGATGTAACAGTCTGTGAATATTCCCTTGAAGTGAACATCAGCCGTTATGAATCGAAGTTATGTGTTGCAGATAAAACATTTGATTTGATAAATTCTAAATTGAATTTTTATAAGTAGTTTTTTGTAAAATAATAAAGGGTGCATTTCAATGTGAAGTGTACCCTTTTTTCATTAAAGACTAATTATTGTTCGCGCCATTTTTCATCTTCGGCATATTCAAGAACTGAATCTGGCATGACAGTCTGCTTTGGTCCCTCGTCATTCATAGTAGTTTTATTTTTGTTTTCGAAGGATTCAAATTTTTCTGCAATTTTGAGTTTTTGGATTAACTTTGATGAAATCTTTGTGTAAAGGAAGAAACTGAGTGCAAGTCCTGCTGTGAAGCTTCCAAAGAATGCAACTGCGTAATGTTCTGATTTTGCATGAACAATGTAATACAAAATGACAAATGAAAGTGCTCCGAGAACACCAATAACAATTGCTGTGAACAGAATATTAAGTATGCTTGAAATCAAAACATAAAGAATGGAATATTGTGCTTTATTCATTTTGTTAACCTCAATTATTTCTTTCTGGTATCACAGTAAATCTGTTTGCCGAATGTAATCAAGAAGATTATTCCACAAACAACAACTGCTGAGTCGGCAACGTTGAATGTAGGCCAGCGTTCCATTCCTGCAATTCCAAAAAAATATACGTCAATAAAATCAACTACACCCAAAGGCCTGAAGAAACGGTCAATAAGGTTTCCGAGTCCGCCACCGAGAATACCGCAGATTGCCCAGCGCTGAAGTTTGGTAAAATCGTTGTTCCTGAAGTAGACTGAAAAAACTGCAATGATAATTCCAAGAGGAAACAGACCAAAGAGAATTGATCTGAGAGATTGTGAAAGATTTGTACCAAGGCTAAAAGCAATGGCATTGTTTCTGACATGAATAATTCTCAGATATTTTCCGAAAACTTCAATAATTGCATCATCAGCAAAAACAGAAAAAAGCGGAATGTATTTTACCACAAGAAATTTTGTAAGTTGATCCAGGGCTATTACAAGAAGTGTAAGGCATACTGGAATCAATTTTGATTTTAGTTTGTTGTTCATTCCTAGAGTATATCTAAAATCAATAATCTTTTCACTACCGGGAGAGTTTTTTTAGATTATTTTGTAAAAGTGTAAGATATGAAATCCAGAACTTCGTTTGCAAGATGAATTGAAAGATATCCGCTTCTGTCTGGAGAAATTCCCTTGTATTTTCCAAAGAATGGATCTGAGTTTTCCAATGGACCGAATCCTGCAGAAGTGTAGTTTTCAACATTGGACAAGTCAAAATATCCGGAAATCTTTTTGTTTTTTGCAGCAACAATTTTCATGGATTTGGAAAAATCTTCTTCTGAAACCAGAAAGATTGATGAGAAGCCGTCAAGATCAGCCATTTTCATGGTTGATTCCAATTCATCTACGAAATATTCCCTGTTTCTTGAAATCATTCTTTCATATTCAGATTTTTCAGTATTTCGCTTTTTGATGAAATTGTAGCGTCTTGAAAAACGGTTGTCGGAAATTTCATTTGATGATGTGAATTTATGTGTGGAAAAGTCAGCGGAATATACAGTTACGCCTTCACGTGCAAGTTTATACATGAATCCAATATAAGTTCTTGTTGTAGTTGTTTTAGGTGGCAGGAAAATGACTGCAACACTTGATGGTTTTTCTGTAGGCATAATTTTGTATAGAGTTGCATCTGATATCACAAAAGGTTTTTTGATTTCAGAAAATCCATCATGGCAGTTTCCGGAAAAAAGAGTTTTTGTTTCCTTGACTTTGAATTTTTCCTGAGATGGAACAAAAGGCCTGCAAGAAATTACCTGAATAAATAAAGTAATGATGAGAATAATGTTGATTACGGAAATTACAATAAATTTAATCGAGTATACATCAAAAATCAAACCGGAAAGAAGACGAAGAAGGGATCTGAAATTACAAATGAAAATAAAAAGAGAAAGAAATGTCAGAAGAATATCCAGATTATTGATATTGAACAGGAACAGGTTTAGTACAGAAACCACTAAAGCAATAAGTGGAACGATTGACAGGGAATCAGTTTTTGCATTCTGAATAAATATGAATCGCGAGCTGGTAATGAAGAGCATGAAAAGCACCAGATACTGTGCTAGGGTTTGATTAATCATGTGCTAGATTTTACATGAATTCAAAACAATTTTCCATAAAATAAGTTTTCCCGGAAAAGTGAAATCAAATTATCAACTATTAAAGTCCACTATTCAAACATCTTTAGAACTGATATTATATGTATTCAATAATAAAAAGAGAGTCAGGAAACAGCTTATGCAAAAAATAAAAAGGATTAATGTTGATACTGAAAAAGTAAGAATGGCAATTCAAACAGGAATTCCACTTACTATTACAACATATACCTTGCCTCCAGAAATGGAAGATTATATTACAGATGTTCTTTCAGTTTTTTTGGCACAATTGAATCAGGAACACATGACAGATTCTCTTGTTTATTGTGTGAAAGAACTTGTAAACAATGCCAAGAAAGCAAATACTAAGCGCGTTTACTTTGTCGACAAAAAGCTGGACTTGTTCAATAAGGAAGAGTACGACAAGGGAATGGAAAACTTCAAGCTCGATACATTCAACAATATTAAATATTATCTTGAGGAACAGAGAAAACTTGGATATTACATAAAGGTCTTGTTCCAGGTACGAAACAACAAAATCAAAATCGAAATCAAAAACAAGGCAGAACTTACTTTATTTGAATATAAGAGAATTCATGACAAGATAACCCGTGCACAGCAATATAATTCGGTTGAAGAAGGAATTACGGCTCTTCTAGATGAAAGTGAAGGTGCCGGACTTGGTCTTGTTATCCTTATTCTTATTTTGCGAAAAATCGGTATTTCAGAAGAAAATTATCAGATTATCAGTGAAAATGGAGAAACAATTACCAGAGTGTTTATTCCTTTCACAGAAAAGTTGGCTCTTGATGTGTCATCACTTACAAAAGATTTTGTGAACCTGATAGAAGGTCTTCCTGAGTTCCCTGATAATATCATTCACATTAATCATCTTATCAATGATCCAAAAAGTAAGATGAGTGACATTGCTTCTGAGATTTCTGGAGATGTTTCTCTTACCGGTGAACTTCTTAAACTGGTAAATTCAAGTGCATACGTTTTGAATCAGCCTTGTAAGTCAATTGGTGAAGCCGTAAAGCTGGTTGGTTTGCGTGGAATCAGAAATCTTTTGTTTTCTCTTGGTTCAATAAAAAACCTCATGGTTGAATCAAATGAGACTACAAAGAAAATGTGGGATACTTCATATCGGACTGCATTTTATTCCTATAACCTGGCTAGAAATTTTTGTAAGGGTGGAGACAGAACTCTTATTGAAGACAGTTATGTTTGCGGACTTCTTCAGGACATGGGAAAAATTGTTTTTGAATCAGCACGTCCTGAGACATTGAATAAAATCAAGTTAATATGCGAAAAACGAGGAATTTCGTCACTGGTATTTGAAAATCTTATTGCTGGCTTGAATCATGGAGAAATTGGTGCTCTTATTGCAGAAAAATGGAATTTCCCTCCAGTTCTTGTTAATGTTATCAGATATCATCATTCTCCAGAGGATGCACCAGAAGAATTCAGGAAACTTACAGAAATTGTTTATATTGCTGACATTATTGTGATGTATTCTGATGGTATGATTGAATACGATCAGATTTCAAATAAAGTTCTTGAAGACCTTGGAATTGATTCGGAAGAACAGTTCCAGGGAATTGTTGAACGCTTGACTGATTCATATTGCAGGAATTAGTTGACCGTCAGCTAAAATTCAAAAATTGCTTTTTAGAAAATATTCGATTATACTAGAAGCATGCTTGAATTAAATGTAAATTCTAAATCACCTGCTGCAATTACAGGTGCACTTAAGAAAATCAAGGAAATGATTTCTTCTGGTTCAATAACAAAAAGTACGCCAATTCACATTGTGCTTGAGCCTGGACACTATACGGAATCAATTAAATATAATCTGTCTAATCCAATTACAATCGAAAGTGTTCCTGGTACAAAACCAGAAAACTGCATAATATCATCCAATAATTGTGAAGCCTTCAATCCCGGACTGTCAAACCGAGGTGTTTTTGTCATTGGAGCAAATGCAACAAAGGTTAATCTAAAAAATTTTTCAATAAAAAATGAACATGAAAAAAATGGTGAAAATACAATTTCACCAGAAGATTCAGCTGAAGCACTTGTCTGGGCAAATGCAACAGGTTCTCTGGTTTGTTCTGGAATGATTTTCTCTGGCCGACAGAATGTTTTGACTCTTAAGGGAAATACTTGTTTCATTAACAGTAAGGTTTATGGAGATGTAAATATTATTTCCGGTGATGTGGATATTGCTTTGTTTGAGAACTGCAGTATAAAGGTTCGTGAAGACAATCGCGGTGATTTTGAGGCTTATGTGGTAAACAGCCAGGCATTGTCTAAAGGAAAGGGATTCATTTTTTCTGATTGTGTTTTTGACGGTGAAAGCAGAAAAAAATCCATGATTTATGTTTGCAGGACAGACGGAAAGGGTTTTGCAGAAAGCGAAAAAAACTGGGATAACATTGCACTTCTTAACTGCAAGATAAGTGAAAATTTTTCTCCAGAATTAGTTTGGGATTCAGATATGGATCTGGAAGTTTTTCCACGTGGAAACGTAAAGTCAGGAATACGCGAGTACAATACAAAAACGTTCAATGAAAAAGACCCGACTCCGGTTGAAGTTGATACAAGTCGAAGAAACATAAAATGTTATACTCTTACGGATGATGATTATTTCAAGAACTATGCAAGCCGATATTTAATTCTTCAGGATACAGCACTGGAGGTTACTAACTAAATCATGAAAGTAGTAACATTCGGTGAATTGATGCTTAGACTTGAACCGGAAGGTTTTTACAGATTTGTACAAGTAGACAGATTGACTGCAACTTTTGGTGGAGCAGAAGCAAACGTAGCAGTATCTCTTGCAAATTTTGGACTGGATTCCTGTTATGTTACAAAATTGCCGGAACATGAAATCGGCCAGAGTGCCTATAATTTTCTTCGCCGTTTTGGGGTTAATACTCAGTATATAGTTCGTGGCGGAGAGCGACTTGGAATTTATTTTAATGAACGGGGAGCAAGTCAAAGACCATCGAAATGTATTTATGACCGTGCTGGTTCAGCAATTGCACTGAGCTCAAGGGATGATTTTGACTGGAGAAAAATATTTGAAAACTGTGACTGGTTTCATATTACAGGAATTACAATGGCTTTGGGTGGAAATCTTCCGGAGATTTGTCTTGAGGCCTGTTCCATTGCAAGGGAAATGGGTGTAAAAATCAGCTGTGACATTAATTATAGAACAAAGCTTTGGTCAAAGGAAAAAGCACGTGAAGTAATGGAAAAAATTGCTCCTTATGTTGATGTGTGTATTTCAAATGAAGAAGATGCAAAAAATGTCTTTGGAATTGAAGCTGATGACACTGATGTTGAAAACGGAAAGCTTAATAAGAATGGGTACAAATCGGTAGCAAAAAAACTTTCCACAAAATATGGATTCAAAAAAGTTGCAGTTACTTTGAGAACTTCAATAAATGCAAATCAGAATAAGTGGTCAGCTTTGTATTATGATGGAAATGACTATTACTTTAGCAGCGAATATGACATGATGATTGTTGACAGATTGGGTGGTGGAGACAGTTTTTCTGCAGGCTTGATTTACTGTATTTTGAAAAATGAGACTCCACAGCGAACTGTTGAATTTGCAAGTGCCGCCTCCTGCTTAAAGCACTCAATAGAAGGCGACTTTAACATGGTATCCTTAGAAGAAGTTGAACGATTAGCTCATGGAGATGCCAGCGGAAGAATCCAGCGATAGAGCAATTTCTTTCAGTTCTTCTTCAGTAAAATTTGTATACTCAGAAATGTCAAAACCTTTGTCATATCTTAAGTAGTACAGGAAGGTTTTAATTTTTTCTTTTGGAATTCCATAAAGCTCACTAACAACATTTCTGTAGCAGCCCAATTGTTCGAAATATTTTTCAACGTGGATTACTTCGTCTGTTTTGTAATCAACAATTGTTATTGATGAATCTTCATTTTCATAAAGTAAGTCAATGGATCCTGTGAATATGACATCATTGCAGTTCATTTTGAATTTGTTTTCAGCTTTCACAAGACGGCTAGAATTTTTTGCGAGAATAATCTGTTTTCCAAAATCACTTTTTTCGAAATTACTGCACATTGTTTTGCAAATAGCTGATAGTTTTTCGTGAACTTCTTTTGGTAAAACTTCAATAAGTTTTTTGGCAATAATTCTATCAAATTGATTACTGTTTTCAGTATTTTCATAAGTTCCATTGTTTATAAAGTATTCCATGTAACTATGGGCCATAGTACCAAAATCACCAGCGTTAAATTCATCGAATGAGGTAGAGTCAATGGTTTCTTTTTCAGGATCAATATCTTTGTCAAAGACCCGATTGCTTTCTTTTTTTATGAGCTTAGAAAGTTCACGGTAATCTGGATTCTGGGTTAGTGAAGAATAATCTCCAGGGTTGCATGATTTGTGTTCTGCTTCTTCAAGAGCACTAGGCGTGCAGGTAAGGTCTATAAAACTTTTTGGGAATGAATCAGATTCTTCAATTGAAGACAGTGAATAAACATTCTTGAACTGATCAATTTTTTCGTCACGCAATTTGTCCAGGTTGACTTTTGAATAAGTTAATTGACGAATATAATACGGAAGCGGACTGATTCTAATCAAGTTAAATGGTGCATCATAATCTTTGTTAAAAAAATTCAACATGCAGCAGTTAATTTCATCAAGATTGGTAATATTGTCATTGTTTACTGGAGTTAAATCGTCATAAAGACATGGATAATAATAAGAAACCAAACGTTCAAAAAGACTAAGATCAGGTGAGTAAACATTACCTGCACGGGTCTTGTTTTCCTTGATTGAACCAACAATATAAACATCTGTTTCAGCACGAGTTATGGCGACATAAATCAATCGCTTGAATTCAGCGTTATTCATGTCATGGATAATTTCTTTTTGATTTTCAAGGAAGAAATTTTTTCCGTTAAAGGAAAAAGAAACGCCTGTTCCGTATAGTTTATCATTGAAAAGTACGGAAGCAGATTCATTTTGTTTTTTGCTGAATAGTCCCATTACAAAGACATGTTTGAATTGAAGTCCCTTGCTTTTGTGGATTGTCATAATGCTTATGGCATCTGGTTTTTCTATTGGATATGTAATTTCCTTGATGTTAATCTCGTCATTATCAGAGGATCTGGATTTATTCTCAGACATTTTCAAGGATGCAAGTCCGTCAACAAAATTTGAGATGGACTTACCTTCAAGCTCACAGTTTCGGGCAACTTCAAAAAGCAGGTCATATTGTTCAGCAACAAAGAAAGTATCATTATTCAGGATTGTTTCATAATAATATCCAAGTTCATGCCAGAGAAATTCAAGTGTTGATGTAATACTTTGACTGAGAATAATGTTCTTTTTGCTAAAATATAATTCTTTTGCCTTATCGTAACAAAATTTATCTTTGGGACTAAGATTAAAGTCATTTTCAGATTTGTTTTCTGGCAATAGGAACGGGGAAAACTCTTCTCCGAATTTATCAGTGTAGATAAGTGTTGCAAGAATATTTTTTACTCCCTGCTGGCTCATGTTTACAAAAGGAGAAGCCAGAAACGATGCAAAGGCAATAGTGTCATTTGGATAAACGCAAAGTCTCAGAAAATTGTAAATATCGTTGACAATTCCTTCATTGAAAACAGAAGTCTGACAATCAACAACAAATGGAATGTTAAACATGGTCAAATACTTCTGTAAAATTTTTCTATTTGTTCTGGACTTGTCGAGAATTGCAAAGTCAGAATAAGAGCATTTTTCATTCCTGATGATTTCTGAGATTTTTTTTGCTATGAAAAAAGCTTCTGTATCTGTTTTTGAAAGGTAAAGTGAATTTGAAATGGCATCTCTAATTTCGTTGGTTTCGTAAAAAATACAAGCATGAACGTTCACGTTGTTTTCATCAATGTGGAATGAACTGATGTCATTTTTGAAATGGGTAGCAAATGATTTTTCCGGATAAGCTGCATCAAATTCCTGTAGTGGGGAATCACTGTAGAAAATTGAAGGAACAGAATTTGCTCCAATATGAGTTGTGTCATTGTTTCCGAACATTTTGTTGAAAGATGCAAGAAGGCTTTCGTTTGAACGGTAATTGTTTGTCATGTAAAGGTTTACGTTGCCTTCGTTGTCTGTTAGTTCATTTTTTAGTTTATTGAAAACACTTACATCTGCTCCACGGAATCTGTATATGGACTGTTTTTCGTCACCAACAAAAAAGAGCTTGTCTCTGGAAATATTTTTGCTAAGGTTAGCGAAAAAAAGTTCATCATTATTGTCTGTGTATTCAATATTCGAATTGTCATTTTCAGAAATCATAAACAACAGGTCTCTGTTTTTTTCATTGTTGTCCTGGAATTCATCAATCATGATTTTTCTGATGATTTTTTTCTGCATCTGGCGAATATCAGTCTGTTCTTTAAGTGTGAGCAATGCAAGTTCACTTACATCATTAAATGTAATCATGCCGGATTTTCTCTTGTTAAAATTAACTTGTTCAAGGAATTCATCCAGCAGCCTGTGCAGGTCAATTAATGAATTATAGTTGATAATAAATGGAATGAAAGTATTCAGCTGAGAAAGATATTCTCTAAGTTTGTTGACAGCATTTTTTATTTCTTCCCGTTTACCACCGGATTTGTTGAGTTTGACATTATTGAAAGTTGAAGTCCAGTTTACATAATTCAAGCAATGTTCAGAAATTGATTTGATTTTTTCAGGTGAACTAAAATTATTTTCGTTGAGAATTACACAGTCAATTTTATTATCAAGGAATTTTCTTATTTCAATGAAAACTTCAGTATCAGAAAAAACTCCTTTGGTATGTTTTTCATTTGCAAGTGCATAGTAGGTTGAATCAAGTTCATCAAGGCAGGATTCAATGTTTTCGCTGCCACCAGAAATTAACGTGTTCCATCTGGAAACAATGAAGGAAAGCTGCTTTTTGAGGTCAGAAGAAAATTTTCCAGGTTTTGTAGCAAGGGAAGTTGTGCTTTGAATTGCATTGTCGAAATAGCTGGATGCAAAAGATTCAATTTCACCAGCCTTGGAGAATATTTTGAAGCAAGGTTCATCCTTGTGCATTATAACGAATGGTAGTGCAGATGAACTAACGTTAGTTAATACTGAACTGCCACTAATAGTAAAATCCGGGGATAAGCCATAACGATTGGCAGCAAGTCGGACAATATCACAGCTGTATGAATCCAAAGTCTGTATTTTTGCGTTTCCAAATTCAACTAACGCTCGTTTGGCAAGTTTCTTTTCGGTCGGGTATTTGTTTTCATCAAGTTTTTCAGCGAAATCTACCAATCGTTTGTAGATACGCTCATAGATTTCTGAGGCAGCTTTATCTGTAAAAGTAAGGGCAAGAATATTTTCTACATGCAAATCTTCGTTAGTCAAAAGAAGGGAAATATAGCGAAGAGCAAGAACTTCTGTTTTGCCTGAACCTGCTCCGGCAGCAACTACTGTATTGTCCTGCTTTTTGATGGCTCGTATCTGAAAATTGTCTGGAACTTTTTTTCCGAAAATATTTGAATCTGAAAGAAAATCAAAATTAATACTCATAAAAACTCCTGTAAACATAAATGATTCAAGAATGACTGAAAGTTATATTTTATTGCCAGAAATACTGAATGATGTTCGACATATTGAGTTGAAAGGACATACGGTACAATCAGTATTTGGATTAAGTCCAAATTTTTCCCTTTCAGATTCAGAAAGATTTTTGTCATGGAATTTGTTAGCAGGCCTAAAATCATAACTGAGAATTTTGCTGTACATATAGTTGGCATACTCACTTAATGCTACTAATGTAGAATTAAATTCATCCCGATTTTGTGAAGTCTTTTTTTTGCTTTCATCAGAAGAAAAAGCAGTGTTGACTTCATTTGCACCGATTGAAAGAAACACTCCTCGGGTTGTCTTATAAGTTTTTTCAGTATCATCATTAACTGGTTTGGTTTCAAGAAGATTTACATATGAAGCAATCTGAAAGTCTTCCAGAATGCCCTGCTCACTGGCAAGAGGATTATATTGTTTCACGCTTCCACTTTTAAAATCAATAATGGCATATTCACTTGTTCCATCAACATCTTCTTTTGAAAGGAAACAGTCTATGTATCCGTAAAGAAATAGATTTTCCTTTGGCACAGGATATGAAAGTGGTGCAACACGTTTTATTTCAGTTCCTTCAATTGTGTACCCGGCAAATCCTCCCTTTGCAGGATCTTCAGTGCAGAGTCGTTCCATGAATGAAGAAAGAGTATCAAGAATCTGTGATTTCTGACTTTCAATTATTTTTTTTGCTAGTACACTTTGTGCAAAGTTCTGATCATTTAGATTATTATCAAAAATTTCAGAAATCAACTTAATCATGTTTGCTTTGTGTTCATCGGTTTTCAGTTCAGGAATTTTTCTGTTGTTTTCTGAAATATAGTGATTCAAAATCATCTCAATAATTTTATGATTGAATGTACCAATATCAGTACGAGATGTAAGAATTGTATCAAAAGAATCTTCATCAAGATTTAGAACTTTTGTATACATGTAGTTCAATGGACATCTGAAAAAACTTTTTAGTGAAGAAGGTGAAACATAAATTTTATCATTGTTTCTTTTTGATGAAAGATCAATTTTAGTAATCAGATCAGATGACATTTGTGAGTCAGTGAGGTTCTTATTGTAATTAAGTTCAGACCAGTTTTCAAATGCTTTCTTTTGAAGCTGAGAAAAAACCTGATTTTTTTTGTCAGTTCCAGATATAAACATTTTTGTTTGCTGCGTAACAAAATCAAAATCATCAACAGAATCAATTTCTTTGAGTCTTGCCTGTGACTGAGGATCGTCATCGAAATTCTTTGTTGTATTGAATTCAGATAAAGAAGTATGAGTTATGGTAAATCCGTCAAAACTATAAATTGAGTTGGAAAAATAGACATGTTTTTTCTGAGCAGGTCGCTGGTTCAAGGCATAAAGATTTACAAAATCAACAGAAACATCTTTTGTTATAAAGGTTTTATCGTCTAAATCTGCGTCTTCTAGCCCGAATTTCTTGCGTTTATCAACATCATTGATGAATTTGAGTTTCTTAAATGGAATGTTTATGCTGGACTGGTTAGCATTGATTATAAACTGGTATTCAAAATCGGCACAAACCGAAAGCCGATATGGAAATACATTTACACCATATTTTTTTTCATTTGGAGTGTATTTGTCCTGTTTGATTTCATTGATGAAAAAATTGAATACTGATTTAACTGTAAATTTGTCCTTCAGAAATTGCTTTTCGATTGAAATGAAATCATTGAGTTTTGTAATTATGCGGGCAATGATTTTATTGGAAAGTTCATACTCAGGTTCCAGGAATTTTGCCTCGTCGAAAAACTCTTTTTTGAATTCGTCCCAGGCAGTTTTTAGTTGTGCGAAAGATGAAGCAAAGGAAAATCTTTGAATGGAAAGTTTAAGTTTTTTGTAGAATTCAAGTCCCCAGCTGTTATCTGACTGTGAAAGAGATTCTTCCCACATATCTTTTTTGTGATTATCTTCTACAATAGAGCAGATGCACCTGAATTTTTGTCCTTTACGGATTAAGCTTTCATTGAGCTGTGGATTTTTCCAGGGAACAAAACCGTCTTGAAGCAATGAACGAATGCTGTCAAATGAAAAATCGTCTTCGATACATTCATTGATTTTTATGAAGATATCGCCACCGCAGTTTGTGGTGAAAGGAACTCCCTGTCTGATTGTATATGGAATTGAATACAAAGTTAGCTCGCGTTCAATATATGGTTTGATTTTATCAAGATCAGGAACATTGACTGCAATTTTTCTGAGATCAACATTTTGCAGCTGAAGTTTTCTCAGGTTTAATGCAAGGCGTCTGATTTCTTTTCGTGCATTATCATAAACTATACATTCGTTTTTATTCTGGATATCTGGAATGTGAACGAGGGTGATGGAATCTTCACTGGAAAATGTTTTCTGGAATTCTGCATAGTCTTCAAGAATTTCCGGATAGAAAATAATGAATTTGTTTCCACGAGGATTATAGTCGGCTTCAAGATATGAAGGCTCATAAAAATTGTTTTCTTTAAGAAATAGAACATATTCATCATATAATTTTTTGAAATCAAGGTTTTCTTCATCATCAGTATTGTTTTTTAGAAAAACTTTTTCATGCTGTTCATTCCACAGTTTTAGTGATGGCAAAAGTTTGGCAATCCAGTCAGTAAAGTTGAAGACATTTGGTTTGAACTGAGGATCGGGAGAAATTATTTTGGAAAAGAAACCTTCATCACAGTGTTTTTGAAGAATATTCTGAGCAAAGATTTTTCTCATCACAGGAGGGACGCAGTTGAGGGAATCATCTTTAGAACACACATAAGTAGATTTGAACTGGTCCCAGGCAATGAACTGATCCATGTTGACTGCTTTTGCTTTAGATTCATGAGGATTTTTTACAACCCAGTTAATCCAGCTTGTTCTTACAACATCAGTAGGAAAAACAAAGATAATATTTCTTTGATTGAGGTTGGAAGAGATAATTTCAGAAATTGGTTCATATATTTCTCTCATGAATAGTTCTCCCATAAAAAGTCTAGGTTCAGTTTGAAAGAATGGTACTCCTGCAAAACAAATTATTCTACAGAAGTACCCATATATATATGGTAGAAAAAGTATACCACGCAAACCGTGACATATAATGACATACCAAAAAAAAGCTGTCCAAAAAACAAATCATCCGAAAGGAAAAAATGCTTTACTGGACAGCACAAACTAACGTTAGTTAGAAAACTAACAGTCTACTGATTACTTAAAGTAACGTACACCAGCGGCAAATACGTTCTGGCACTTATCACCACTAATATTCTTGAATAAATCATAGCTTGAACCATCAGAATTAATTCCAATTGAACGTTCGTTATGACCCATCTTTCCAAGAACACGTCCATCAGGGCTTGTAATACCCTCAATGGCAAACAAACTACCATTTGGATTATCAGGTTCAGAAATTGAAGGAATTCCATTTTCATCAACGTACTGAGTAAATACCTGTCCGTTCTTAAAGAGTTCTTCAGCAGTTTTTGGATCAACTACAAATCGACCTTCTCCATGGCTGATTGCAATAAGATGTGTCTTAGGATCAAGAACAGATTTGTCCAGAGCCCATGGACTCATAGCACTTACAACTCTTGTTCTTACAATTCGGCTGATATGGCGACCAATCTTGTTGTATGTAAGTGTTGGCATTTCACCAGTCATATCACGGAATTCGCCATATACTGCAAGACCTGTTTTTACGAGTGCCTGGAATCCGTTGCAGATACCAAGAATAAGACCGTCACGATTTTTGATAAGATTCATGATCTGATCTTCAATTTTTTTGTTGCGAAGAACATTTACAATGAACTTTGCAGAACCATCAGGTTCATCTCCGGCACTGAATCCGCCGCTGAGAGCAAGAATCTGTGCAGTAGAAATTTCCTTATGGAGTGCAGCAAGAGATTCTTCAAGCTGGCCAGGAAGTTTGTTTTTGATTGCAACGAGCTTTGTATTTGCTCCTGCGAGATTGAAAGCACGCATCATATCAAGTTCGCAGTTTGTACCAGGGAATACTGGAAGAACAACTGTTGGCTTTGCTTTTCCTGGTTCAAAAATTACCGGGCCTTGAGACTGCTGTTTGCTGCGAGCTTCTGAAAGTGAACTGTGTTCATCAAGAGCCCATTTTGCAAGAGGCTTTTGTTCTTCTGCTCCACTAACAGGTGGGAATACTTTTGCGAGTTTAGATTCCCATGCAGATTCAATTTCTGAAAGTTCAATTTCTTCGTCTTCATCAAGGGTGATGCATGGTTTTTCCTGAGTTGAACCAATCTTGTAAATTGTACCAGCCTCGAAAGGAAGTTTTGTAAGATCTTCATCAGATTCAATAATGATTGAACCATACTGAGGAGTGAACAAATCGTCTTCACTTGCTTCTTTTCCGATTGAAACTGCAGTAGCACTTAGAGGAATTGAATCAAGAACAAATCCGATTTTGTTTCCCAAAGCCATTTTGCTTACTGCTTCTGCAATACCACCAGCACTAACAGGATACATTGCACTGATTTTTCCTTCACTGTTGAGTTTGTAGATTACTCTTGCGTTTTTCTTGAATACTTCAAAGTCTGGAGCAAGCTGTGCATTGTATGGAACTGTAACGATGTAAACTGAACTGCCAGCTTTTTTGAAAGAACCGGAAGTAACATTTTTTACATCTTCTGTATCAACCGCAAATGAAACCAATGTATGAGGAACGTTTATATCTTCAAATGTTCCGCTCATGGAGTCCTTACCACCAATTGATCCAGTTCCCATGGAAATCTGTGCATCAACTGAACCAAGAAGTGCTGCTGCCGGATAACCCCAGGTTTTTTCGTTTACTGCGCGTCCAAAGAATTCCTGGAATGTAAGGCGGCAACTTTCTGGCTTACCACCAATACAAGAAATCTTTGCGAGAGAAGAAAGAACTGCAGTCTGTGCTCCATGCCATGGTGACCACTGTGAAACAAATGGATCGTATCCATAAGCCATGAGGCTGACTGTAGAAGTTTCTCTAGGTGAGAGAACAGGAATTTTTGCAGACATACCTGCTTCTGGTGTTCCCTGATATTTTCCACCGTATGGGAACAGAACAGATGATGATCCGATAGAACCATCAAATCTTTCACCAAGCCCACGCTGAGAACAACAAGAAAGATCACTTATGTTTGTGAGCCAGGCATCTGTGAGAGAAGATTCGTTGTCATCAAGAACTTTTTCAACACTTTCAAGAGGATGAACAAGAGGAGACATTGATGGTTCATCTGGAGAAACAATGGTGGCATTTGCATGATGTTCTGCACCTGCTGCATCGAGGAATGAACGATCAAGTTCAACAATAGTTTTTCCTCGCCACTTCATGATGAGCTTGTTTGTATTTGTAACTTCTGCAACTACAACAGCATTGAGGTTTTCATCATTAGCAGCCTTGATGAATTTTTCTACATCTTTTGTTCTGACAACACAGGCCATGCGTTCCTGACTTTCTGATATTGCAAGTTCAGTTCCATCGAGACCATCATACTTTTTTGGAACCTTGTCCAGGTTAATCTCAAGTCCAGGAGCAAGTTCTCCGATTGCAACTGAAACTCCACCAGCACCAAAGTCATTGCAGCGTCTAATCATGCGGCATACTTCCTTGTTGCGGAAAAGTTTCTGTATTTTTCTTTCTTCTACAGCATTACCTTTCTGAACTTCGGCAGCTGCAGTTGTAACTGATTTTGTTGTATGAACTTTAGATGAACCTGTTGCACCGCCAATACCATCACGGCCTGTTCCACCACCAAGGAGAATTACAACATCACCGGCATCTGGTTCTTCACGCATAACCTGATCACATGGGGCTGCTGCAATAACTGCACCAAGTTCCATGCGCTTTGCAACATAACCAGGATGATATATTTCCTGAACCTGACCTGTTGTAAGTCCAATCTGGTTACCATAGGAAGAGAATCCCTGAGCAGATTCACGAACAATCTTCAATTGCGGGAGCTTTCCCTTGAGTGTGTCTTTCAAAGGAACTGTTGGGTCAGCGGCACCTGTAATACGCATTGACTGATAAACCCACGAACGTCCTGAAAGTGGATCGCGAATTGCACCACCAAGACAAGTTGCTGCTCCACCAAAAGGTTCAATTTCTGTTGGATGGTTATGAGTTTCATTCTTGAACTGAAGAAGCCATCTTTCTGTTGCCTTAGGATCATCAGCGGAAATAGGTTTTCCGTTTTCGTCTGTTGTATAGTGAACGTCAATGAAAACAGAACAAGCATTGATTTCTGCACTTACTTCCAGATCATCAAGCTTTCCGTGCTTGCGAAGATATTTTGCACCAATGCATGCCATGTCCATTAATGTAACAGGCTTGTCTTTTCTGTCTGCATAAAGATCTGTGCGGAGGTTAGTGTAGTTTTCAAATGATTTTTTGAAGAGTGAAGCATAAGGACCATCTTCAACTTTTACATTATCGAGAATTGTAAGGAATGTTGTGTGGCGGCAGTGATCTGACCAGTACGTATCCAATACACGGATTTCTGTGAAGGTTGGATCACGGTTTATTGACTTGAAATAGTCCTGCATGAACTTAACATCTGCAAGATCCATGGCAAGTCCAAGTTCCTGTCTGTAGCTTTCAAGTTCAGAATCATTTTTTTTGATGAATCCGCTGACAGTCTTAATGTCTTCTGGAATAGTAAGATTCATCTTGAGAGTTTCCGGCTTTGATGAGTCAGTAAGACGAGAATCAACCGGGTTGATAAGATAATTCTGGATTTTTTCTGCATCTGATGCACTGATTGTTCCCTTTAGAAGAACGATTTTTGCACAGCGTACTCTTGGAGCCTCAGACTCAACTGTAGTTTCTCCGCGAAGACTTTCATGAAGAATTGAAAGACACTGTTCTGCACTATCAGCTCTCTGATCGTACTGTCCTGGAAGAAATTCCCAGATAATCTGAGTTGAACCTTCTGGAATCTCCAGGGTCTCAAACATGACAGAATCGCTCTGTGGTTCACTGAAAATGCGTGTGGCAGCAATTTTTGCAACGCCTTCTGCCACATTTTCAACATCGTACCGGTTCAAATAGCGAACATCAGTAACACCAGTAATTCCCAAAAATCCATTGATTTCCGACTTGATGCGAATAGCTTCGTTTTCAAAGCCCGCCTTTCTTTCTACATATATGCGATACATTCTACTACTATATTGTAAATCTTATTAATGCTCAAGGAATGTATTAGTCTGGACATTTAACGCGCAATGGGATTTATTGAGTTTTTGGGTATGCCCTTGTATAATGGAAAAAATATTCAGTAAAGAAAGTTTATTTATGAAGTAATATTGAGGTATTTATGAAAACATTGTTCAAGACAAATTTGTTATTGATTGCCGTTATGGCTTTTGTTGTAAGTCTGGCTTCGTGTCAGGATTCCAAATGGAATACAGATATTGATTCAACATACAAAAAAGCCTTGAAAAGCAAAAAGGATGTTATTCTTCTTTTTACGGCAGACTGGACTGATGAAAATTCTAATGTTCTTGAGGAAATATTTTGCAAGAAGGAATTCACGAAAAAGTATTCCAAAAAATATCTGTTTGCAAACGTAACTCTTTTGCAGCAGGACTTTATTACCATGGAACTTGGTGAAAATGCAACCCAGGAACAGATTGATGCTGCACAAAAACTTCAGGCTGAATATGAAAAGAAAAATGAAATGGTTCAGAACTATTCAGTAAAGAATTTCCCGGATCTTTTTATTGTTTCTGGAGAAGGTTATGTTCTTTCCCATGTTGAATTTGACCAGGAAAAATGGACAGAAGAACTTGTGGATGAAAAGATTTCACAGGCAGTAAAAGAATCAGAAGAACTAAAGAATTTGCTTCTTGAAGTTAGAAGCACAAAAGGTGTTGAAAAGGCAAAAGCCATTGATAAGTTTGTTAATACATCTCCAAAACAATACAATACCTGCCTTAAGGATTTGATTCTTGAATATTCTTCTCTTGATCCAGAAAACCAGACAGGACTTCTTGGTTCATATGAGCTTGGAGCTGCATATTATATTTCATTTGATGCAATCACGGCCGGTGAGGATCCATCTGTTGCATTTATTGATGCAATCAATGCAAATCACATGACAAAACTTCAGCAGCAGGAAGCATATTACATGGCATCATATTCTCTTGCTAACAGTCAAATTCCGGATTATGAAAGAATTTACGAATATCTTCAGAAGGCATACGATATTGATCCACAAAGTGAATATGCTCCAGAAATCAGCACTGCTCTTGAATCAATAAAGAAATATAATGAAGCTGTTGAGAATGTGACAAAAGAAGCAGAGACTGAACAGTAGTCGGAATTAATAGTGTCCATCAATATACTAATTGCAATTTCAGTTGTTCTCGTATTTCTTTCGATGATTTTTTCGGCAGCTGAAAGTGCATTTCTTTCAATAAATAAGCTTCGAGTTAGACTTCTTCGAAACAAAAAAAACCGAAGGGCAACAAGGGTATGGCGTTTGTTGAATAACAAAGACAGGCTAATCAATACTTTGCTGGTTGGTAACAATATCGTAAATATTGCCCTTTCTTCAATTTTCACATATATCGCCATTGAACTGTTTGGAAATGCCGGTGTTGGACTTGCAACATTTGTTGTTACTCTGGTTCTTTTGATTTTTGGTGAAATTTCTCCCAAAACAATTGCAACACATAATCCTGAACCAATTGCATTTTTTTTCAGTGGATTCATTTCTTGTCTCGAAGTGATTCTGTATCCCCTGGTTTATATTTTTACAAAAGTAACGGGATTATTTTTGAAAGTTGCAAATGTTGATGTAAAGAAGGAAACAGTTACTTTTACGGAAGAAGAAATAAAGATTTTTCTTGAGGTTGGAAAAGAGCAGGGAATTCTTGAAAAAAATGAAAGCAGCATGATGCATAAGGTTTTCAGGTTTTCTGATTTGTCTGCAAAAGCAATTATGATTCCGCGAAAGCATATCATTGCAATCCGGGAAGATTTTTCATATTCCAAAGTTATTGAATATTCTCAGCGGTATAGGCTTTCAAGATTTCCAATATATAGAAGTTCACTGGATGATATTACAGGTATTCTTTATGTAAAGGATATGCTTCCATATAAGATGTGTCCGGAAAAATTTGAAATCAAGAAGGTAATGCGTCCGCCTTTATTTATTCTTGAGTCAAAGAATATGTCTGGAATTCAGCAGATGCTTCGTGAAAACCGGCAGAGCATGGCAGTAGTTATTGATGAATATTCTGGAACAAAGGGTGTTCTTACTGTTGAGGATCTTGTAAAGGAAATTTTTGGAACTATTGAGTACAAGCCTTATTCAAGAATTTCAGAAATCAAGGCAAAAAACACGACTAGTTCTGAAGTAGATGGTTTGTTCAGGATAATTGATATAAATCAGCAGCTGGAACTGAATATTGTGTCTGAAAATTGTGAGACAATCGGCGGATATATTTGTGAAAAGCTGGGGGAAATTCCATCAGAAGGACAAAGCATCGTAATTGGCAATTATAAGTTTATAGTTACGAAAATGGATGACAAGCGTGTCGGCAAAATCAGAGTAATTTACATGGGGAAAGAATCATGATGACATATATTGTTATGACAGTTCTGGTTATATTGATTCTTCTCTTATTTGGTGCATTTTTTTCCATGACCGAAACAGCTTTTACAAGTCTGTCAAAAATTACTATCAGGCAAATGGTAAAAGATCATGAAAAGAATTCAGTGTTCATATCAAAGATAAAATCTCAGCTTGATACATTGATTGCTACGGTTTTAATCGGAACAAATTTTGTAAACACATTGAACTCAGCAGTTGTGACGGCTTTTGCAATAAAAGTTTTTGGTCCGGAATATGTAACTGCGGCAACATCTGTGATCCTGATTCTTGTAATTGTTTTTGTAGAAATAATTCCAAAAACCTATGCGGCAATTTGCAGCAAGCGGGCCTGTCAGATTACGGCTGTTCCAATTTTTGTAATAGAAAAAATCTTATTTATAGTTGTTAAAGTATTCTGTCTGTTTACAAAATTTATTGATTTTCTTGAAAAGATTGTATTCAAGAAGACCAGGCCACTGATTACGGAAGAAGAGTTAAGGACACTGATTGAAGTAGGAGAAACAGAAGGGACTATCGAAGCAAATGAAAAACTTATGCTGGACAGATTGTTTGAGTTTTCAGATTTGACAGTTCATTCAATAATGCGCCATAGATCACTTGTAAAATATGTTTCCATTCAGGCAACGCTGGAAGATGTTATTGCAATATTTCAGGAAAGCGGATATTCAAGAATTTTGGTCTATGAAAATAATATAGAAAATATTGTTGGCGTTTTGCATTTCAAATCAGTTTTGTTTGCTGATTCAATGGTTTCCCGTAGTCCGGATTACGTGAAAATCTGCATGTCACCGGTTTTGTATGTTCCTGAAACTTTTACGGCAATTGATCTGCTAAAAAAATTCAAATCGGAGAAAATGAATTTTGCAGTTGCAGTAAATGAATATGGCGGAATGTCAGGAATTGTTACTATGAATGATATTCTTCATGGTGTATTTGGAAGGATTACAGATGAACATGGAAGTGTTGATGTGGCTCCTGAAAAAAGAGTTGTGCTTGTTGGTGTAAATGAATTTCTTGTTCCTGGAGACATGAAACTCGAGGATCTTCCGTCAGTTTTGAACTTGCATCTGGAAAGTGAAAATTTTGATACTTTGGGCGGATGGCTTCTGGAAAGGTTTGATGAACTTCCGGCAATCGGCAGCGTTTACACACATGAAGGAAGATTGTTTATTGTAGAAGATCAAAGTGCCCGCAGAATACAGACAGTACGAATTAAACTACCGTAAGTTTGTATTCTGCGGATTATGCAAACTGAATGACTAACGTTTGTTTTTTCCCTGTGAAATATAGTCCATTTTACGCAAAGATTTCCTTGTTGGCCCTGATTTTGGAGAAAAATCTTCGTAGATTGGCTTACGAACGTTAGTATGTACATTCCAAACAGGGGTTCTTGGATGAGAATCACCATTTTCAACGTATGTCATCCATTCTTCAGGTTCTGGAATTTCAAACTTCATTTTTTTGCCGGATACAGGATGAAGGAATTCAAGAGTACGTGCATGAAGTGCAAGTCTGAAAAAAGGGTCAGTTTGAGCCCTGTAGTTTTCATCACCGGCCAGAGGATAGTGTCTTGAAGCCAGATGTGCTCTGATTTGGTTTTTCTTTCCGGTATCAAGTTCGAGTTCAAATAATGTGTGAGTTGGTCCGCGAAGGACTGTTCTGAAGTGGGTTCGGGCTGGAACTGTATCAATTTTCTTGTCATCTTTTTTTGGAACATATCCAACATGATGTGAATTCTGAGCCAGAGGGTCATCTATGAGGCCAGATTCTTCGAGGTACAGATTTTTGTTTCTTGGATTTTCGGCAACTGCGCGGTAGATACGTTCTGTCACCATTTTATGCCAGGTGTGCATGATTTTTTTCTGGACTTCTTCATTTAGGGCAAACATCATTACGCCGCTTGTATCTCTGTCCAGCCTGTGAACGACAAATGGTTTGTGTCCGGATGTAAAAGTTCCGCGGGAACGCATAATCTTTTCAAGAACGTCTTGAGCAGTTCTTGCCTTGCTTCCGGGATAGGGAACAGAGAGCATGCCTGTAGGCTTATTGATTACAATAATGTCTTTGTCCTCGTAGAGTATTTCAATTTTTTCTTTACCGTAATCAGCCTTATGTTTACGCTTGAACTGTGTACTGGCTTTTACGTTGTGAATGTTTTTTTCTGTCATGGTGCGAGTATTTTGTAGCAAAATAATACTTTTTTCAATTAATGAATCATTTGTTAGAGTAATTAGACAATTTTTAAAAGACATGTTAGAATAAAAATAATTGCATTTAAGATTTAATGAATTAAGGAAGAAAATATGGATTTACAATTGATTGATGTAGAGATTCCAGAAGGAACAATTGAACTGACAGAGACAACTTTTCACAATCATAGGCTTGTATCTTCTGTAAAAATTCCAGAGAGCGTTGTAATTATTGGAGAAAGAGCTTTTGCTGATTGTGTTAATCTCAAGGAAATTAAGTTGCCGTCAGGTCTTCGTGAAATTCGTAAGGGTGCTTTCTATAATTGTGCAACTCTTGAAGAAATAAATATTCCTAATGAAATTACAACAATTGAAGAAAGTGCATTCGAGGACTGTTCAAGTCTTCAATCGATTATTCTTGATGAAAATATAATTTCAATTAAGGAAAAGGCCTTTGCAGGTTGTACAGGAATCAAACAGCTTGTTTTGCCAGACAATTTGATTTCTTGTTCTGCAACAGCATTTCCAAACAGCAAGAAGTATCTTCCAATTAATAAGAATTACAAATATGAAAATGGAATGATGATCAACACATCGAATGAAATGCTTTTGTTCTATACCGGAGATAAGCAGAATGTGGTAGTTCCAGCAAAAGTTAAGGGAATTGCTTTCCGTGCCTTCTATAACAGTAATGTGAAAGTTGTTCGTCTAAAGGAAGGCGTTAAGAGTATCAGTGATGAAGCATTTGTTAACAGTGGAGAAGAGGTAAAGGTAATTCTTCCTGAGTCAATTGAATACATCGAGACTAGTGCGTTTGATTCAAATGTAAAGATTTACTGCAAAAAGGGATCTTATTCAGAAGGTTGGTGCCGAAATAATCCAGATTATTCGCAGCTTGATGATGAAGAAATTTAAGTATATGCCTTAAATAAAATAGGGGTTGTCCTGATCCGGGCAACCCTTTTTTTGTTTTTTTAATTATTTGGTTTTTAAATCTATATAAGAAGTTCTGATAAACATTAAAAATAGGATAAAATTAAGGTTTATCTGTTTTAGAAATGGACTGTAATACCTGCAGATGGAATGATGTTGAATCCATGTTTTCTGATGAATGAAGTATCATAGTTATCAAACTCTTCTCTGGTTGAATGAATATGATAGTCATAATCAATTATTTCGTATCCAAAAAGATTATATGTTCCAAGAAGGTTTACTCCAATTCCGACTTTTTTTGAAATGCGGTATGAAAAAGAAATATCTGCTCCAACGCCTAGATTTGCTTCTGCAATTGCAATGTCATTCTTGTATCTCGACGTAGTTGCCATCCATGCATCACCACCAATTCCTGCTGTCAGAAGAAGTGAAAGGCGATTTGTGTGAACAGGACTGAATCCCACACCGGCATAGGTATTGAAAAGGGTTCCAATATCGTTATCATGTCCCAGATCATCAGTGACAAATATTGTCAATGATCCGTTGAGAAGAAAACCAAATCCATTGTTCTTGTTGATTGACATGTACTGCGTATACCAGCCAAATCCATCAGTGGTAATATAATTATAATCATCTGATGCATCTTTGTAGTAAAATTTTGATCCGGCGACCTGAATACCAGCAGAAAGTATTTTGTCCCATTCAGAATCTGATTCAGTTTCGGTTTCTTCGGCAAAAGCAGTTGCAGTAAATATTGAAAGAACTGCTGCAGCAAAAATAATTTTTGAAAAACTCATATATACCTCATCAAGAAAATATAACTAACTTTTTTCAATGGCTGCATCCTACCATAAATATTTGAGTAAAATACAGTATCAGGAAAAATTTACGCTTTATTTGGCGAATTTTGTGTAATTGAAATAAATCATGGAATGGTCTAAACTAAAAAAAACTATGTTACCTTTAATAGTCATGATTCAGGATTATTACGGGTGTCAAAGGGTATGAGGTAATCTATGATTTTTTCTCCAGTTGAAATTGAAGAAACAGTAAATATGTTTATGCGTCATAAACTTGACGTTCGCTGTATTACAATGGGTATTTCACTTCTTGATTGTGCAGACAGCGATCCTAAGCGTGCATGCGACAGGATTTATGACAAGATTATGAAAAAAGCAGGAAACCTTGTAAAAACAGGACAGGATATTGAAAAGGAATACGGTGTTCCAATTATCAACAAGCGAATTTCTGTAACACCAATTTCACTTGTAGCTGGAGCAAGCAATGCAAAGTCATATGTGGATTACTGCAAGACACTGGATAAGTGTGCAAAGGAGCTAGGCGTAAACTTCCTTGGTGGATTTTCGGCTTTGGTTCAAAAAGGGATCACGCCTGCAGACAGGATTCTCATGGAATCAATTCCTGAAGCTCTGGCAACAACAAATTTTGTTTGTTCAAGCGTAAATGTTGGCTCGACAAAATCTGGAATAAATATGGATGCAGTTAAGATTATGGGAGACGTAATCAAGAAGACTGCAGATTTGTCTAAGGACTGTGAGTGTAACGGATGTGCAAAACTAGTTATTTTCTGTAATGCACCAGAAGACAATCCGTTTATGGCTGGAGCTTTCCACGGACCTGGAGAAGCAGATTCAGTTATCAATGTTGGAGTTTCAGGACCTGGAGTTATCCTTGCTGCTGCACGTGAATTTAAGGGTCGTCCACTCAATGAACTTGCTGATGGAATCAAGAAAATGGCATTTAAGATTACCCGCATGGGACAGATGGTAGGTTCGGAAGCTGCAAAGCGTCTTGGTGTTGATTTTGGAATTCTTGATCTTTCCCTTGCACCAACACCTGCAGTTGGAGATTCAGTTGCACGTATTATTGAAGAAATGGGAATTGAAGGTTGCGGTGGACCAGGAACAACAGCAGCACTTGCAATGCTCACTGATATGGTAAAAAAGGGTGGAGTAATGGCTTCTACAAATGTTGGAGGCCTTTCAGGTGCATTCATTCCGGTTTCAGAAGATGAAGGAATGATTAATGCAGTTAAGACCGGTTCAATTTGCCTTGAAAAGCTTGAAGCAATGACAACAGTATGTTCAGTTGGACTTGATATGATTGCAATTCCGGGTGATACACCAGCAACAACAATTTCTGGAATCATGGCAGATGAATTTGCAATTGGTATGGTAAATTCAAAGACAACAGCAGTTCGAATTATTCCGGCACCAGGAAAGAAAGCTGGTGAATGGGTAGAATTCGGTGGACTTCTTGGTGGAATGCCATGTATGAATGTAAGTAAATTCAGCTGTGCCGATTTCATAAATAGAGGTGGCAGAATTCCAGCCCCAATTCATAGTTTCAGAAACTAGGTGCATCGCGACTGACAAAGCCCTTTAGTTTTCGGAGGGCCACTGAAAAAGGTCTCCAATAAATTAGAAACTTAATGCAGGTTTTCTAAAAGTGCGCTATAATAAATCAAGATTTCAAGGAGGCGTATCATGACAATCGAAGGTTATTTTGATGGAACTGCTGTACGAACTCTTGAACCAGTAGATTTAAAACCGAATCAGCGGGTTTTTATCAGCGTTCTGGACAATGATTATTCTGACTCAAAAAAACAGCGTATTCAGGAAAAGCTTGATTCGATAAATTCTGTTTATGGAATGCTTTCTCCTGAAGAGTCAAAAGCGGTGGAAGATTCTATTCATGTAGGAATTAAACTTGGAAAAGTTGAAGTATGACATATTATTTAGATGCAAATATTGTCAGCTATCTTCTTAAGGGAAATAAAGAAATCTTTTCAAAACTTAGTGATTTGGCAATTAATGACCATACAATTTGCATTCCAAATATTGTTTATTATGAAATAAAAAGGGGGCTTCTTGCAAACGGAACTTCAACAAAATTAAATCGTTTTATAAATTTTGCAAAAGTACTTGGAATTGTTGAATTAAAAACTTCAACACTTGATATTGCAGCGCAGATTTATGCTGATTTGAAAAATAATGGAAATATTATTGAAGATGATGATATTTTTATCGGAGCAACTGCGCTTGAAAATGACGCTATTCTTGTTACTAATAGGTCAAATTTCGAGTTTTAAGTAGAATTTACAAAAAAGGCGTAAATCTTTA
>SAMEA3663112__coassemble_52_pt1 | contig 40259 bp, 39 predicted proteins | sample SAMEA3663112__metabat2_low_PE_006 | metagenome-assembled genome bin SAMEA3663112 (sample SAMEA3663112) | pig gut metagenome | biome: pig gut; feature: pig-associated habitat; material: faeces | place: Denmark | collected 2012
TCATGTGGTTATGTTCGCCAACTTCGTAGAATGAACAGAGATTTTCAAGAAGGATATGTTCAAAAATAGTTCCTTCGTAAATTTTTCCGTCTGAAATTTTCTGCTTTACACCGTAATCGCTTGTCCATTCCTTATCTAGTTCTGTACCGCGCATGCACTGTTCATCCTTGAAATATGGAACTTTTTCCTTGAGAACATCCACGTCGCCAGTCTGATTGATGTAAAGCAAAGTCGTGATGAAAGGCCATACTCCGTGATCCATCCAGACGCGTGCAATTCCGTTTCTGTCTGCAATGAATTCTCCAGGCTTTGAACCGATGATTGTTGCGTTTGTTCCGTCGATTCTGACTCCGCCATAATTATTTACGATCATACTGCGCACATCTTTTGGATCCATGATCAGAAGCGAAAGACAATCCTGCCACAAATCTCTCCATCCTCTTCCGCCTCTTCCGTAGTCGTGGTGTGGAAGGAATGAACATCCGTAGATTCTTCTGAGGAACGGCTGAAAGCTTACCCACTTCATAAGGCTGTCCATAGACTTGTTGCCTGTGCTGCAGCTTACATTTACTTTTTCGTTCCAATATGATTTGAGTTCTTCAAGAGCCTTCTGAACTTTTGCAGTGCTGTCATACAGTGAAATTACTTTTGCAGGAACTTCAGCGTCGGCAGTGATTCCCATTACGATTGTATATTCTGCACTTTCACCTGGAAGAAGAGTGCATGTTTCAAAACGAATAGCACCCATTGCTTCCTTTCCTTCTGCAGTACTTCCAGCTGGAACTCCAGGAATATTTTTTACAACAACGTAAGGACGTGTAAGTGTTCCGCCTTCACCAATGAATGTGTCTACCAGTGGATAAAAATCTTTTGGAGCTTCACCTTTTCCGCTTACACCGCATACAAAATATGAAAGATCGTTCTTCTTGTGTCCCCGTTCATCAAAAGAAAGTGTAGGCTTTACGACAACACCGTTTTTAAAAGTTGAGATGCGCTGAAGCATTGCTGTAACGTGGCGGTGATCACGGATGTTGTCTGCGCTTCTTCCGTAAACTGGAATGGCTGCTGTTGGAGTTATCATCTGAACAGATCCAGATTTGTTTGTGAGCTTTACGTGCATGATCTCCACATCAGATTCAACAGGAGAAAAATCTGTGACTGCAGCTTCAAGTCCGTATTTTGTAGATTCGCGTGTCACAGTCTGCCACATGAATCCGGCTGTGATGCTGCTCTTATCCTGATCATCTGAGAATTTTTTATTTTCTTCTTCAGCAGAAGCACCAACTGCCGACCAGACGCCCTTGCCGTCAACATTAACCCAAATATTTCTTACGCTTCTGTTGTTATGCAGATTAATTTCACTCACAGGTTCAAGAAGAAAAGCATTCTGATTTAGTTTTGCATCTCCACCAAAATTTGGGGTGACTGAACTCTTGAGTCCTTTTTCATTTGCAACTGGAAGATACAACCCGCTGTAATTTTCCGGCTTGTCCAAAGTAAAAACTTCATTGTCAACAATCTTGATTTCTGACATGTGTATTTCTCCTTGCTTCCTTCCCCTTTTTATGTACAGGAAGTTTCATTTCTAATTAAATATTCGCTCACAAATCACTAGAAAAATATCTTTTTTATTACTTTTTTATCGTTTTTATGATAAATTTAAGGAAATTTTTGCTTTTTTTGGAGAAATTTATGGATCTGCAGAAAGAAATCGTCTATCAGGAATACATCAACAGGGAAAACGAGGTTCTTCATGCCCCTTATGATCCGGAACTGGAATTCTATTCATTGGTTCAGCTTGGTGATGTATCAAGAGTCACTGAATTATGTTCAGTTTCTCTTTTGGAAAAGGAAAATCTCGGTCAGCTTTCAAAAAATTTTCTCCGTCACATCAAATATCATTTTGTAATTACAACGGCCATGGTTGCACGCTACTGTATTGAAGGCGGAATGGAAACTACAACGGCTTACACCCTGAGTGACTTCTACATAAACAAAGCCGATGTTGCAGGTTCAGCTGAAACTATTTCTGAACTTCACAGAATCATGTGCATTGACTACACAAAACGAATGCAGCAGCTTAGAAAGAAAAAAGTCTGTTCCAGACATGTGGCCCTTGCCCTGGACTACATTTATGACAACCTGCACACAAAAATCACAGTACCGGTTCTTGCAAATTATGTTGATCTGAATCCGTCATATTTTTCACGGCTTTTCAAGGAAGAAACAGGACAAACAGTAAGCGACTATATCCGCAACAAAAAAGTCGACACAGCAAAACAAATGCTCATGTACTCAGATTATTCGCCAATTGAAATTTCCAACATTCTTGCATTTCCAAGCCAGAGCTACTTCACTGAAATTTTCAGAAAAACTACCGGAGTCACACCTATAAAATTCAGGCAGATGAATCTGAGAAAACTGAACGTTTGATTTTCATTATTAGCATCGATATAAAAAAACATGATATACTAAACCTGATAGCAGGGAATATTCAAAATGATTAAAGCAGTTATTTTTGATCTGGACGGAACATTAATCGACACTGAAAAATACTACAGGATTAACTGGCCAAAAGCCTTTGAACACTTCGGATACAAAATGTCTGATGAACAGTATCTTTCAATCCGATCCCTTGGAAAACCATTTATTTATGAAACACTTAAAAATTATTCCGGTGATCCTGATTTTGATTACGATACCGTTGTTGCCTACCGAACAAAACTCATGGAAGAAAGCCTTAATCAGAACGGGATTGAACTAAAAAAAGGTGCCTGTGAACTCCTGTCTTTTCTTAAAAACAAAGGCATAACTATTGCCATTGCCACAGCATCACCTGTTGAACGTGCCAGAACCTATCTGGAAAAAACCGGCATTCAAAACTATTTCGATAGGATTATTTCTGCAAGAAACATGAAGGAAGGTAAGCCGTCTCCAGATGTTTATCAATTTGCAGTAAAGGAACTTGGCCTCACAGCAGAAGAATGCATTGCAGTTGAAGATTCTCCAAACGGAGTCCTTAGCGCAAGCCGTGCCAGCCTCAAAGTAATTATGGTTCCAGATTTAACTCCAGCAGACAGTGACCTGAAAAAAATTCTTTTTGCACAAGTTGAAAGCCTGGACAAAATCATAAGCCTGATTTAAAAGAATTCAGTTTGAAATATAATTATTTTGAGTTCAAAAAAGTCCAGGTAATTTTCGGGTTACTCTGAAAAATCCAAACCACCTGAATTCTTTTTAAAAAAAATTTTTACAAAAAACCCCGAAAAGAACTAGAACAAAATTTGTATTTGTTGTATAATTGTTTCATTATTAATCGGGCGATTAGCTCAGCTGGTAGAGCAGCAGACTCTTAATCTGCGGGTCGCAGGTTCGATCCCTGTATCGCTCATTTAGCTCCTGAATGTTCGGGAGCTTTTTTTATGCTCTAAAAATATTATCTGATAATCTCCATTTCCTTTATAAGCCGGCATGAAATACAACTTGTTTTCAAGAAGAAAAATATATTTCCATTAGAAAAATCCATTGCCCAGCCAATATCTTCCATCTGAGAATCTTCCTTATTGCTCCAGTAATATGATTTTCCCAATTCATCAGCATAATTACTTTTCTTATTATTAATTGCTTTAATTGAATCATCTACAACTGTCCTGTTTTCATACAAATCTATCAATTCATCTATTGAAGGAGTATGCCATCCACTTGCAAAATCACCTGTAAGATTATTTACAATAGCATAGCCCTTTTCAAAATCATTAATATCACTTGACGTATTTGTCTGAAACATCAAACCATTTCCTTTCATCAATCCAACAACATAAACTTTTTCTGCCGACTTATATACAACTGCAATTGGATTTTTTGACAAATCAGAAGTTTCATAATCATTCTTATGACAGAATGAACCATCAGAAAAAACAATATCCCCTGCAATAATGCCATTTTCATTTACATCAGATATATTTTTTTTAATTTGATATGAAATATAGGAAACAAGAGCAATCAAACTAACCAATGCATAAATAATAATCTTCTTCATAAATTTTCCTCTTTCAAGTTGAAGATTATTAAAAATAAAATAATGAATATATCAGATTTTATTGATTTCTATCATTGGCATTTTAAGAAAAACTTTTTAAATAACAAAACCCACAACAAATTATTATCTATATAATTTTCTGAAATTGAATTAAAATATATCCATACTAAAATACAAAATATTTTTTGGAGACCCACATGAAAAATTTCGGACCAAAACCAATGATGTATCCTATGCCTGTACTTATTCTGGCCAGCTATGACAAAGACGGAAAACCCAATGCCATGAATGCTGCCTGGGGAGGAATTGTAGAGGCAGACCAGATTTGTATTTCCCTCTCAAAGCATCAGACTACAGATAATATTGATTTGAACAAAGCATTTACTGTCAGCATTGCAGATACAGAACATGTTGTTCCATGCGATTATGTTGGAATTATCAGCGGAAAAGACGAACCTCAGAAAATGGAAAAAGCTGGATTCACAACACGCAAAAGTGAATTTGTTAACGCTCCGGTAATCAATGAACTTCCACTTTGCCTTGAATGTGAGCTTCTAAGAATTGACGGTGATTCTTCAAAAGATGAAATGCACTATATCGGAAAAATCATGAATGTTTGCGCTGATGAAAAAATTCTTGATTCTGATGGTAATATTGACCTGAGCAAGTTCCACCCAATCTGCTATGATCCATGCTCACACGGCTACTACGAACTTGGCAAAAAAGTTGGGCAGGCATTCAGTGATGGAAAAAAGCTGAAATAGTTTTGGAGATATAACATAAATGAACGCACACAAAAAAACATTTTACAAAAATCAGGCTGAATCAATTATTTCAAAAATGAAAGGGCGCGGAATGGATGCCTTTTACTGTGACAATATTGCTGATGCAAAGAATAAAGTTCTTGAACTTATTGGAACAGGAAAAAAATCTGTTGGCTACGGCGGATCAATGACAATCGACGAATGTGGAATCAAGAAAGACATTTGTGATGCCGGACACGATCTTATTGTCCGCGAGGAACTTCCCGTTGAAGAATGCAATGCAAGACTCATTAATGCTGACACATTCCTCATGAGCTCAAATGCAATCACACTCAATGGAGAACTAGTAAACATAGACAAGCGCGGAAACCGTGTCTGCTATTTGATCTACGGACCAAAACAGGTAATCATTCTTGCCGGAATGAACAAAGTAACTGCCACTACAGAAGATGCCATTCGCCGTGTAAGAAACTGCGCAACTCCACCTAATGCAGTTCGCCTTAATCAGCAGACTCCATGTGCCAAAACCGGACGCTGTGCTGACTGTACCAGTGACAGTCTTTGTGCAAATATCGTCATAACACGAACAAGTGCATTTCCTGGCAGAATCAAGGTTGTTCTTGTTGGAGAAGAATTAGGTTACTAATAAAAAACCAGAACGTATATAAATTCTGCGTTCTGGTTTTTCAAATTCAACTTATATTGTAAGATAATTATAATGAAAACTATTCATAATCTAATTTTCAACGGCGGTCCACTCAACTGGATTATTATTTCCATGTATTTCATCACACTTTTTGTTTTTGTTGAAAGACTTATTTTTTATATTTTCACTTCATGCAATCAAAAAAAACTTTTAGGTGACTTAAGCAAAATCACTTCTGAAGCCCAGCTTGATGAAATCTACACCAAGATAAAAAACTCCTGCACCGGAGAAATGATTCTTGAATTCATCCAGAATCAAAAAAAATCTCCAGAAATTCTCAATGAATCTTTAGACAGAAAGGCTTCCATCATCCAGAAAAAATTGATGAGCCGACTGAATTATCTTTCCCTCATTGCTGCTGTTGCTCCACTATGCGGCCTTTTGGGAACTGTAATGGGATTAATGGAAACATTCAGTGTCATTGAAAAATCCGGAAACAGTGCCCAAATGAATTCTCTTGCCGGGGGAATCTGGGTTGCCATGATAACAACTGCAACTGGTCTTATAGTTGCAATACCATGTGTCATTCTGCATAAAATTTTTGAATCCATGGCTGAAAAAAAAATGGATGATATGAGTATTATCTGTTCAATACTAAAAGAACAATTCCGCCCGGATTGCCTTAAATCAGAAAAATGAAAAAATATTTCAAGAAAGAAAAAAACTTTGTCTCAATAAACATAACTTCGCTCATTGATGTTGTTTTCATGCTTGTTATTTTTTTCATGCTAAGCTCCTCATTTAATAAATCCAGCATTCCAATCTCTCTTCCTTCTTCTGAAAATTCAATTCAATCTTCAGACACTGAATCAATCCGCGTGACTATTTCAAAAGAAAAAATAATTTTCCTCAACGACAATATTACTTCAATTAAGAACCTCAGCAGCGAATCTCAAAAACTCCTCACCAGTCTTGGTACCAGAAATGCTGTGCTTTATTCAGATGAAAATGTTTCTCTTGGCTTTATGATTTCTGTAATTGATGAACTTACAAAAAGTGGAATTGAAAATGTTTCTGTCAAAACTTACGCAAAATCAAAAAATTAGGATTTTAACTTTTCTCGGAATAATTCTTATTCTTTCTCTTCATGTTCCATTTTTTTTTATAAAAAATCATACTGAAAAATCGCAAGAACCCATTTCAAGAATTACACTGGTTGCATCTTCCACAAATAAAATTTCTTCTTCTCCGGAAAATTCAATAAATCCATCCAATGTTGCAAACAACAATAATTCAACTGAAAATAATGCCGTGAAAAACTCTGAGTCAACTGATGCTAGATCAAATTCATCAGGTTCAAATTCACAGCTGGACAACGATAACCCTGTAATTCAGGACATTGTAAAATTAATCGAAGAGAACAAAATTTATCCAAAAAATGCCAGATTAAGAAACATAGAAGGTGATGTAAAAGTTGCTTTTTGTATTTCGGAAGAAGGATATTTAACTGGAGATGTTACAGTAATCGAAGCAACAGCTCCAGTAATTTTGCAAAAGGCTGCAGTTGAATCTGTAAGCAAGGCATTCAGAAAACCTTTCAAGAAACTTCCCCAAAACCTGGACTTACAGATTACAATAAGATACTCATTGATCAGATAAACTTCTTTATTTCCTGATGCTGGATACTCTTTGTTTTCACTGCAATAATATAGCTTCCAAACATGGAAGTAAGTGCATCAATACCTGCAGCATAGGCACAAATAATCGGTGCAACATTTTTCAGGAGAAGATATCCTGATTCAAATCCACGACCATAAAGCATACACATTACCGTGATAGCAACAAATGGTCCGCCAACCGGAATCTCAGCAAGGGCAAAAGAAAGAATAAATGAAATTCCTCCAATCCAGATTGTGTCTGCAAAAGAAATTCCAAGACTTGAATATGATCTTAAAATAAGAACAAAACAAATTGTCTGAACCATGATGCTTCCACCACGTCCAAATATTGAAAGCAAAGGATATGCAAATGAATTGACTCTGCCTTTGATTCCAAGACTTTCTTTTCCATGACGAAGATTCAATGCAAGAGTCAAATTTGTATCACCACTAAAGAATGCCACGATAAAAGGACAAAGACTTGCATACAAAACTCTGTAAGGATGAGAATCATGACACAAGAAACGAAGAACCAGCGGATAAATCACAAATGCTATAATCAAAAGATTAACAAGAAGAAGAACTATCAGACTATTGTATGATTTCAAATTTACAGCTGTAGTAAAATCCATTGTCCAGCGGCACATAACAACAATCATTCCTATAAAAAGAATTTCCGTGAAGAAACTCATTGCCGTATAGCAAACCTGGCTCATGGATTCAAACAAATTCATTGCAGCCTTTGATGCATTCTTATCTACAGCTGCACCTGCACCTGCAAGTCCGGCAAAAACAAAACAAGGGAAAAGATAGGCACCATCAAGAAGAACTTCAAATCCTGAATATGGGAAAATTTTCACAAACAAATTTCGCCATGAAAAAGAAGCAACTTCATTTACTTTTTCTGTTGTAATTGGAATGCGTGGAAGATTAACCAGCAATGCCGTTATCAATCCCAAAATCACCATTAAAAATGATGAAGAAATGATTATTCCAATAGTCCATGATGTTGTTTTCAAAAGCATCTTTTCATCGCGCAATCTGAAAAATGCAACTGCACAAGAAAAGAAGAGAAAAGGAAGAAGTGTGTATCTTCCGAATCTAATAACAAGATCAACAACAAAATTCAAAATTTCTGTGGACTGAACACTGCTGATTGGAAAAAATATTGAAGAAATCAATCCAATTCCAATGCCAATCAAAAACTTAATCCAAAGCTTCATGAATACCTTCCAAAATAAATCTTAAAAATCAGCTTACGAATACTGCTCAATAACCTTAAGTGTTACATTGCCGCTTAATTCTGCAGCTTCTTTTTCATTGAAGGAATATGTAGACTCACTGTTATCGTCTGCCATATCACTCATGCATCTAATAATAACAAAAGAAACATTATTAATATAGCAAGCATGAGCAATTGCTGTTCCTTCCATTTCAACACATGCCGGAGAACAGATTTCAGCAATTCTATTCTTTACATTCTTATCACTGATAAACTGGTCACCTGTTGCAATTCTACCCTCAACCAGATTATGCCCCCTTGCAATTTCAAGAGACTGAAATGCTTTCTTGACCTTGTCTATCATATCCGGATCAGCAAGAAAATCACTGCACTTCATCTGCGGAATTTCTGTCGGCTTATATCCAAATCCTACTGCATCCATATCATGGTAGACAGCATCAGTTGAAACAACCAGATCAAATACCTTGAGTCCTTTTGCCATGGCACCTGCAATTCCAGTATTGATAATGTGGGTTACTCCAAACTCCAGAATCAGTCTCTGGGCACACAATGCAGCATTTACCTTTCCTACACCAGACTGAACCACAACAACATCAACACCATTAATTTTTCCCTCAAAATATGTGATCCCACCAGAGTGTTTTTCGCTTGAATCTGTAAATTTTGACTTCAGTAGTTCCACTTCAATTGCCATTGCACCAATAACACCTATTTTTGCCATTACCTTTCCTTCCTTTTGCAAGATATATCACTATTTGCAAAATTTTCGTAAAATTTCAAAATTTAATCAAATTATTTCATGAAAAGATATTGATTAGTTTATGTTTCTAATATATATTTTCCACGAAAGGTTTTTAAGCCTTGTTCCTTTAAGTTCCTCAAGTTTTTTACTAGTTTTCAAACAGACTGAATTTTTTTCCTCCTTAGTTCAGTCTGTTTTTTTATTCTATCAAATTTCAGCAAGAAAAAAAATATGGGCATTTTCAGTATTGAAAAATGCCCAACAACAAAACGACTTTTCGCTTTAGTTTGCCTTTCTTTTTCCAGCTTTCTTTGTCTTCTGGATAGTTGATGCAAAATATTTAATTGCGTCGATTCTTTCACAAGTTGTCTTGTAATTCTTGAAGAAATCATGGTTATTGATCAACTTCACAAAATTATCAAACAGGAAACTTGTATCAAGTGGACCAGAACATGCTTCAGGATGGAACTGTACACTAAATGCCGGGAATTTAGTATAGGTAATTCCCTCACATGTTCCGTCATTAGTATTTACAAATCCCAGAACTGCACCTGCAGGTAGTGTCTCATTTTTTACGGCGTATCCGTGATTCTGGCTTGAAATATAAACACGTCCAGTAGAAAGATCCTTTACAGGCTGATTTGCTCCACGGTGTCCATACTTTAACTTCATTGTTTTTGCCCCAGAAGCAAGTGCCAGAAGCTGATGCCCAAGACAGATTCCAAAAATCGGAATCCCAGTCTTAACAAGCTTTTTTATTTCTGCAATGATTCCAACATTTTCGGCAGGATCTCCAGGTCCATTCGAAAGCATGATTCCATCCGGATTCAATGCCATGATTTCCTTTGCAGTAGCTGTTCCAGGAACAGTAACAACATCAAGACCACGCTTGAGCAATTCACGACGGATATTTGCCTTGGCACCAAAATCCCACAGGACAACTTTCTTTCCCTTGCCGTCCTTCATTGCAAGTTTCTGATCATTGATTTTTGTTCCATCGGCACGAACAGGAACGAACCTGTATTCAGCACTTTCCTTGAAAACAACATCTGCAGATTCTTCAATCTTTACCGCAGAACAAGTAACTGTTTCAACAGCCTTTTCAATTTTGTATGCCTTGATTTTCTTAAGGAGCTTTGCCTTTTCTTCCTGATTTTCCAGAGCCTTGAACGCAGCCTGAGCTTCTTCACTTTCACCAGAAATTATCATTGCATTCATGACACCTGCTTCACGAAGAATTTTTGTAAGCTTACGGGTATCAATGTCACAAAGACCGATTACCTTCTGCATCTGCAGGTATGAATCAAGATCATATTCACATCGGAAATTTGAGGGAATATCACAGAGGGAACGGACGATATAGCCGCTTACATGACTTGCAGAACTTTCGAAGTCCTTAGAAATAAGACCGTAATTTCCAATCAGTGGGAAAGTCTGAGTAACAATCTGGCCGTAATAACTTGGATCCGTGAGGGTCTCAATATAGCCGTTCATGCCAGTTGTAAATACTGCTTCTCCGATTACGCATCCAGAAGCACCAATACCTTTACCTTCAAAAACAAGTCCATTAGCGAGGACCAAAACCGCTTTAGTAGAATCATCCATACTAAAGCCTTACTATAATGCTTTTTGAAATCTTAGTAAAGAAACCAGTCATATCTTCAGGCTACCCCTAAAGTTCCACTGATTCTTCATCATAAACATACACGCATCTGTGCTCACCGCAAATTCTAAATCCTGCAGATTCATAAGCAGCTACAGCAGGAAAATTTTCCTTTCTTACAAATAGAACTGCTTTTTTGTTTTCTTTCACCGCATGATTTCCAATATACTGCACAAGAGATTTTGCCATTCCCTTATTTCTGAATTCTGGTCTTGTATAAACACCACCTATTTGAATCCAGTTCCGGCTGATTGCATTAAGTTGTGCTTTTGACAAAATTTGGTTTTCACCTCTTATTGAATATATGGAAAATTTTCTCAGAACCCTTTCAATTGCCATTCGTTCAGCCGCAGGCATGACTTTCGATTTTCTATAAACCGGATTTTGTTCCTCAATACTGAATCCAATCTGAAGATCCATCAATAAATCCACATCATCAAGAGAGCAGGCGTAAATTTCAGTTTCATCAATTTCCTGAAAGCCACCATATTCCATCAGATACATATCCCTGATGTCTTTCTTCTTACCTTTCAGTTTGTCCGACAGAAAATCTTCAAATAACCTAACGCTAGGATTGTCTCCATTTATTGAAAAAATTTCCTTGTCCTTGAAAAATCTGATGATTGCCCGTTTAATTTTTAAGTTAGATTTTTTCAGATAACAAATAATTGCATTTCCCCTGCTAAAAGAAAAAACTCCAACAGGAATATCTTTCCTAACTAACGTTTGGTAGTCATACACCATGTACAGATTTTCTTCCCTACCGATAATTTTAGACATTAACGAACAGTTTTCCCGTTCAAAAGGCAGCAAGAACTCTTCAGCCCACTTAAAACTATCATTAGTTTCAATTTTTTCTATTTTCAGCATGATTTATGCAACCTGAAAGCAGTGCTAACGAACGTTAGTATTCTTTTTTTCTACTATTACAAGATTTCTTTCATGATCTTCAAGGAATGGAACCGTCATTGGAATCTTTTCATAAGATTTTACCATAAAATCAACACTTTCCATTTCAGCCTGAATTTTTTCACTTCGAGCCTTATATGCAGCAAGAATTCCCTTTGGTTTAAGCATTTTTAGAAGAAGCTTTGTTATTTTCTTATCAAAGGGATGAAAAGCCCTGAATACCTCAACATCAAATGATTCAGCAGGAACTTCATCTGCAACAGTACAAAATACCCTCACATTTTTTAGTCCCATTTCCTTTATTGTACTTTCAAGAAATGCACAGCGCTTTTCCATTCTTTCAACCAGAATAAACTTATTTTCTGGAAATGCAACTGACAACGGAATCCCGGGGCAACCGCCGCCAGAACCAATATCAGCAACAAGGCTTTCATCCTTTATAAGATTTTTCAAATGAGGAACTGCAGCCAGCGAATCAAGAACATGATTCACGAACAGCTCATCTTCATTTTCTGCTTTCATCAGATTATATGTCTTGTTGAATTCAAGAACACATCGACAGTAAATTTCAAGCTGAGATTTCTGATTTTCATCAAGATGAATTCCAAGTTTTTCAAGTCCTTTTTCTAAAACGGAATTCATTTTCTTTCACCCAAATCAATCAGCAGCTCTAAATTCCAGTTTTTATCATCGGTACGCATTGTTACCAGGTTTCCAACCCTACTTGCTTTTAACCCTTTCATATTTGACATCTGATAAAGAAATGAATTTTCATTCAAATAATCCTGGCTAACTGCAGTTGCCGTTTCATAACGCGAAACACCGCTTTCATCTGCAGATTTCTTGAACAACAAATGAAATGTTTCCTTGCGGGTTTTTCCATCAGTTGAATAGCGTCGATCTCCGGTAACAAGGAACGTTCCATCACTCTGCACGTCAGAAATATAAACATGACGGCATGTTGAAAGAATATCATATCCATTCACTGAAAAACGAATGATTTTTGATGAAGCAACATTTGACGGTGTGGGTGCATTATTTGAAACCGGAAGAGATACTCTTGAATTATTATCAAAAATCCTGGCTTCAGGCGCCTTTGACTGGGTTTCAGTTTTAATTGATTCTATTTTGGTTAATACATCCACAAGAATATCTTTTGTCTGATTTCCAGAATTATAAGGAAGAACTGACAAATCTGCTGTGGAATATAATTTATCAAGAAGTCCCATATTGCTGAGAACATTCATGTCACTTGCTGTTACTGATCCCAAAGCCCTTTTTACGGCTGCATCCACATCTTTCTTTTTTGATTCAACCTTTGCTTCTTCCTTAACGCCAGGCTTTTCCTGATGAGTGTTTCCCATGTATATGGGATTCAAAACAGAACCCGGCAAATAAAATCCGCTGCCCATAGTTGGAGCAGAAATTGTCGGCATTCGTGGTGAAGTAATAGAATTATACAAAGAATTCTGTGCCCATGAAATTGAAGCAACAGCAGATACGATGGCCAAAGCCAAAGTTTTTTTACATGTTTGCAAGGGTATCCTCCACAAATTCTAGTCTTTGCGTAAGTTCGGAAATTGTTCTTGTGAGTCTTGCTTTTTCTTTTTCAAGTTTTTCTCTTGGATCAATTTCCATAGTTTTCTTTTTCATCATTGCAATGACACTGTCCGGGCTTTTTCCACTGTTCATTGCTTCCTTAGCCCTTGCTTTGTCTTCTGCTTTCTTGCACGATGCAAGAATTTTCATGTTGTCAAATCCAACTGAAGCATCCTCTGGAGGAAGCATTCCTACCTTCGAGGCAGACTTTGCAGTTGTTCTAGGCAACTGAAGAACCCTATCAAGATAATCTTCATAGCGAATATTTGCCTGTTCACAAAGAGCATGTGCCTTTATAAGACTTTTGCCCAGTTCCTGCATTATGTGTCCATTAGGCTCTATGTATTTTTCACGGATTTCTTTTGTAAGCTCATCAAGTTCCGGAGAAAGACTCACATCAAGCTTGTAATAACCCTTTTCTTCTGCAACATCCAGGAGAGCATGAAATTTTGCCCAGTAATAATTTGTATGGCATCTTGCCTGATGCGGAGGTTCCTTTCCACCATTTGCCTCAATCTGTTCTTCATTAATCAGATGATGTGTGTATTCATGTATGGAAGTATATACTAACTCATTGTCAGTCTTGAAATTCCTGTTATGAAGAAGAATTTCTCTTGTATCCGGCTTATAAAGTCCATTAACACGCTTACTATCTTTTCCAGTCATTATGACAGAAAACTCTAGTTTTGATTCCTGAATATCCAGGAGCATCTCTTTGATTGAAGCATTATCCATAATCCATCCAATTTTATTACACTTTAGATGAGTTGGCAATGGCGAATCCCTCATGTCATGTCTATTGTTAATTTGACTATTAATAAATATAATAGATTTTATGGTTATTTCTTCTATTGATTTGAAAGACGGACATGTTGTTCAGTTAAAAAACGGAAAAGATCTGGTTCTTCAGCGTGATGATGCTGATGCTTTGATTAATGAATTCAACAAATATGGTGAAGTTGCAGTAATTGACCTTGATGCTGCAATGGGTAACACAGACGAAAAAGGAAACACGGCAAACACTAAGCTTTTGAAATCTCTCTTGAGAAAGGGAAACGTTCGTGTTGGCGGTGGAATCCGTGATGTAAAAAAAGCCCGCAATTTGATTTCCCTTGGTGCAGAAAAAGTAATCATCGGTTCTGCAGCATGGAACAAAAATCCTTCTGAAGGAAATGTTCTCAACACTGAATTCCTAGAGGAACTTGTAAATGCAATCGGCAAGCAGAGAATCATTATTTCTGTTGATGCAATTAACGGAAAGATTGCCGTAAAGGGATGGAAAGAAACTGTAGACATTTCCCTGCTGGATGGAGCCAGGGCTGCTGAAAAATACTGCAGTGAACTTCTTTTTACTTGTGTAGAAAAGGAAGGCTGCATGCAGGGAACAGACATGGATGCTGTCAAAAGCCTTAGGGATGCAGTAAAATGCCGCGTTGTTGCTGCAGGCGGAGTAAACACACTTGAACAAGTTGTTGAACTTGAAAAACTCCATTGTGATGTTCAGCTTGGAATGGCTTTGTATCAGGGAGTTGTCAAGCTTAACGATGCATTCATCAACTGCCTTGACTGGAACAAAGTTAATGGAATGATTCCTGTAATTGCCCAGAGTGTCGAAGGTGAAGTTCTAATGATGGGATACTCAAATCGTGAGGCTCTCGAAAAAACATTTGCTACTGGCAAGCTTACATATTTCTCAAGAACAAGAAACGTTCTCTGGACAAAAGGAGAAACAAGCGGAAACTTCCTGAAAGTAATCAAGCTTCGTCCTGACTGCGACCGAGACACTATCCTTGCCACAGTTGAACCAGTTGGTCCTTCTTGCCACACAGGCAGCTGGACTTGTTTTGGTTCTGAAGCCCAGGAAAAATCAAGTCTTGAAAGATTATACAAGGTTATTGCAGAACGCTTTGCAAATCCTAAGCCAGGAAGCTACACTGCTACTCTCAATGACAAACGTGTTCGTGAAAAAGTCATGGAAGAAGCAGAAGAACTTACTGATGATGCAGAATCAAAAGATGATGTTATCTGGGAAGCTGCCGATCTTTTATACTTTGTAAGTGTTTTGCTTTACAAGGAAGGCGTTAACTGGCAAGACGTTTACAATGAGCTTGACCGCAGACACAAGGAAAAATAACTTTTCATGCTGGATCCTGTGCTAAATTAGTTCAGGGTCCTTTTTTATTTGCTTTGTCATCCCGCCTGAATCCATTCAATTTGACTATGCTTGATAAAAGAAGTGAAAATCTTTACAATTTTGATATATGGGTGATTTAATAGAGGAATTTATTGAAAAAAAGTCTTTGGATGCTTTGAATGACCTTTTGTCATCAGACAGCAATAAGGATATTGATGCTTCTGCCATCGCAGTGGCTGATGTTTTTGGATCTGAAACATCTTTTTCAAATATAATCAAAAACAAATCAGATGAAGCAAAACTTATTACAAGCTTCACAAATAATCTTGTTCTTCTTATTCAGAAGACCTGGGTTGAAAAATCAGACGAAGAACTTAAGGCTCAGGTTTTGTACCATCTTGAAGAATTCTGCAAGAATCTCGAGTCAAAGGATTACTCTGTTTCCTTCAGGCAGTTTTTTTCAATTGTTGATGATATGGTTTATCTCATGTTTGGCAGTCAGGCCAAAAGCAAGGATTTTGCTGAATATGCCCTGAGAATTGACCCCGAATTCGGTATTTTCTGGTGGTATGTAAGTTCAATTCCAAAAGATGCTGAATGGGAAAGCGAAAAGAATCGTGTTGTGATTCTTCTTGGAATGTACTTCCTTGCAAATTACTAGACCAACAGGCATCTTCTAATGAGGGTGCCTTATTTTTTTGAAATACCCTTTACATGGAGTTAATATGACATTTGACGAAGTTTGCAAATATCTTAAAGAAGGTGCCAATGATCTGGCACTTCACAATTCAGAACAAAAAAACAAGGCTCTTGCCTGTGTCGCCGAATCTATTCTGGAAAACAAGGCAAATATTCTTGATGCCAATTCCAGAGATGTTTCAAATGCACGTGCAAAGGGAATGACGGAATCTCTTGTTGAACGTCTTGCTCTCGATGAAAAGAAATTCAAGTCTATTATCGATGGAATTAATATTGTAATTCAGCAGGCAGATCCTGTTGGTCAGGAAACCGCTGGCTGGTGCCACAAAAACGGAATGCAAATTCGCAAGATTCGGGTTCCAATGGGTGTTGTTGCAATAATCTACGAAAGCCGCCCTAACGTTACTGTTGATGCCTTTGCCCTTGCTTACAAAAGCGGAAACTCAATTCTTCTCCGCGGATCTTCAAGTGCCCTGGAATCAAATAAGGCTCTCACTTCCGCCATCAAGTCTGGACTCGAAAAAGCAGGAACAAATGGTGTCGTAAAATCAATTCATCTTCTTGAAAGCGGCGCCCATGAAGAAGTAAATGAAATTCTTACGGCCAAGGGAAAAATCGATGTTGTTCTTCCGCGTGGTTCTGCAAAACTTATTAACCTTGTTGTTGATAATGCCAAGATCCCTGTTATTGAAACCGGCGCAGGAATTTGTCATCTCTACATTGACAGTGATTGCGATTTGAAATCAGCAGCAGAAATCGCAGGAAACGCAAAAATGCAGAGACCTGGAGCCTGCAATGCTATTGAAACAATTCTCGTAAATAAAACTGTTGCCAAAGAATTTCTCCCACTTCTTTCAGAAAAATTTGCTGATAAAGTTGAAATCCGTGCTGACGAAACCTGCTATTCAATTCTGGAAAAAGCCGGGGTAAAAAAACTTGTTAAGGCCAGTGAAGATGACTTTGGTTTTGAATTCCTTGATTTTATTTGTTCAGTAAAAATTGTAGACAATGTAAAGGAGGCAGTTGATTTTATCAACAGTCACAACACAAAGCATTCTGAGTGTATCGTTACAAACAACAGATCCAATGCAAGATACTTCCAGAACAGAATAGATGCTGCATGTGTTTATGTTAATGCTTCAACCAGATTTACAGACGGCGGTGAATTTGGATTTGGCGCAGAATTGGGTATAAGCACGCAAAAACTTCATGCCCGTGGACCAATGGGATGCGATGTTCTCACAACCACAAAATATCTTATTGATGGCGACGGACAAATCAGATAATGATGTTCACTGGAAATATCTGTGGTTTTTCTTTATCTTTTCTAGCCCATTATTGCATGGAACAATGCCTTGTCATCTGCTATGAAAAGTGTTCCTTTCTGACTTCCATCTGCAAGATGTGTCAATGGATTTTCCTTTCCTCCATTTGCCAGAAGAAGAGGAATTCCACACTTTGTTGTTTTTTCTGCAGCTTCAATTTTAGTTGCAATTCCACCGGTTCCAAAAGAATTTGTTGAACCTATTTTGATCTGCTTCTTGAGATCATCAATGCTTTCAACTACCTCAATTAATTTTGCTTCTGGATTTGTCTTTGGATTGTCAGTATAAACACCATCAATATCACTAAACAGAATAAGAAGATCTGCACTCCAAAGATTTGCTGTAAGTGCACTAAGGTTATCATTATCACCGATGAAAAACTCGTCCGTGGCAATTGAGTCATTTTCATTGATAATTGGAATTACATTTTCATCAACAAGAGTAAAAAGAGTGTTTCGAATATTAAGCGTTCTGTGCTTATCCTCAAAGTCATCTTTTGTAAGCAAAAGCTGTGCAACGTGAATTTCCTTTGTCTTGAATGCACATCTCCATTTATGCATGAGTTCAACCTGACCAATTGAAGCAAGAGCCTGTCGATAATGAATGTCTCCCTTGTGTGCCCATCCTTCAATTGTCGAAAGACCGGCAACCTGTGCTCCTGATGAAACAATAATCAGCTGCTTTCCCTGTGCCATTAATGCCGAACATTCAGCCGAAAATTTTTCCATAAACTCAACATTAACTGTTCCGTCTTTATTTGCCAGAGTATTGCTTCCGATTTTGATTACAATTTTTCTGGCTTCCTTAATTATTGTCTGTGGTGTCATATTTCTGATTCCTAGTAATTTCAGTATATCACAATTTGAACTAATAATTCAAAGCAAATGTCATTCGCCGGAAAGAGCAACAACAGGATCCAGTTTTGCAGCTCTCGAAGCAGGACTCAGCCCGAAAAAAATTCCAACAAACACAGAGAACACAAATGAAATCATGCAAGAACTCCAGCTGATTACATAGGAAAGTGAACGAACAAATTCCACTGCAATACTCAATCCAATTCCCAGAACTATGCCAGCAATTCCACCCAGCAATGTTATGCTTGCAGATTCAATCAAAAACTGCTGCCTGATTACCGCCGGACTTGCCCCCAAAGCCTTTCTGATTCCTATTTCCTGCTTTCGTTCAGTAACCGTTACTATCATTATATTCATGATTCCAATTCCACCTACAAGAAGTGAAATGGCAGCAATTGCCGAAAGCATTATGCTCAGTGTTCCCGTTATGGAACTCATCTGCTCAATCATTGTCTGCATTGATGTTACATTAACAGATCCTTCCGTTCCTGAAACTTCCTTGCAATATGCAGTCAATTCTTCAACAAGTTCCGAAGCTCTTTCCCGCGAAACTGCCTGAACCATTACTGCAGATGCAAGTACATTTGGTGTAATCTGCTTTGTGTAAAACCCGCGGGGAACATAACAACCTGTTGAGGAATTTTCCATACCTGAGTTCTGTTCTTTTAAAACACCAGCTACTTCAAAATTAAATGAAACACTACTCGTTACCAGAACAATATTCTTTCCCACGGCATCACCATTTGGAAAAAGTGACGAAGCAATATCTGATCCCAGTATAATTTTCTGCATTCCCTGAACATCATCTGCAATTGAAAAAAACGAGCCATAATCCAGAGCCAATCCATAGGCCTGAAGATAATTAAGTTCAATTGCCGTACACTGAGATGAAACACTTGTATCACCATAAGATAAAGTTGACTGCAGATTATTCTTGTACCAGATTTTTTTTATTCCACGAACTGAATCAAATAAATTCTCGCGGAACTCTTCGTTAAACTGGATTGTAACTGCGTCCCTGTTTCTTCTCATGTATCCAGAACCAATACTGACCATATCAAGTCCTGATGATCCAAAAGTATCCTGAATCTGCTGAGTTGAACTTGACCCCATGCTCATAATCACAATAACAGAGGCAACACCAATTATGATTCCCAGCAAAGAGAGCATTGTTCTTATTTTATTTCGCCTAAAATTCGATAAGGCATACAAAAAATCTTCAAGCATTTTTCTTACCTAAATTTTCTGTGGTTCCTGAATAAGACCATCCAGAATTTTTATGCATCTGCTGGAACTTGCACCAACACGAGGATCATGGGTAACAATAACAACTGTTGTTCCTGTTTCATTTATTTCCCAAAACAAATTCATTACGGCACGTCCTGTCTCGCTATCAAGAGCTCCTGTCGGTTCATCAGCAAGAATCAATTTTGGTTTTGTTACTGTAGCTCTGGCTATTGCAACTCTCTGTTTTTGTCCTCCAGACAGTTCATGTGGTCTATGATAAAGACGCTCACCCAAACCAACTTTTTCCAAGGCTGCCTTTGCAAGATCAAACCTTTCGTTTTTTGGAACACCGGAATACCTGAGGGGAAGCATTACATTTTCCACTACAGTCATTGCCGGCAAAAGAAAATACTGCTGAAAAACAAAACCAACAGTAACATTTCTAAGATACGAAAGTTCTTTCTCAGACATTAGAGCTGTTTCTTTTCCGTTGATTTTTACAATGCCGGAAGTTGGTCTGTCCAGGCATCCAATCATATTCATGCACGTGGATTTTCCGGAACCAGAAGGACCCATAATGGTAACAAATTCACCCTGCTTAATGTCAAAAGAAATATCTTTCAAAGCATGAACTTCATTATCACCCATTACATAGGTTCGCTTTACATGTTCCATTGTAATGATTGAATTTTCATCCATAATTATTGTTATTTTCTTCCTCCCATTGCAGGAGCTCCAGGCATTCCATTTTTTGGTCCCATATTTCTTCGCGTGCCGGATATTTTTGGAGTTGTCTGCTGCAATAAAACATCACCTTCCTTAACATCACCACTTACAATCTTCACATACTCAGAACTATATGGAACTACTTCCACATCAATTTTTTCACCAGTTACTTTTACAACAAAAGCCTTCTTGTTTTCTCGTCCAACTGCATATCGCTCAACAAGCAAAATATCTTCATCCGGGCTAAGCTTGATTTTTCCACTGAATGAAAAGTTTGGAAGAATTGAAGCCGGATACTCATCAATCTGAATCTTAACTTTTACAACTGTTGCACCACGACTTGTAACCTCACCAATTGCAGGCCAGCCAATAACTTTTCCCATTACAATTTCATCGTACGAAGGAAATTTCAATTCTACCTGCTGTCCAATCTTAAGTTTTGAAACGTCAGTTTCAGCAACCTCGACGTCTGCAGTCAAATATGAAATATCTACAATTGTTCCAACAGAATCCTTTGCTTCAAGTGAATCACCTACAGCCACATCAATATCTGCAATTATTCCATCAAAAGTTGCAATTACTTTTCGCTCGGCAATTTTCTGAACCAGCGACTTTCGTTCTGTCTGCTTTAAGGCAAGTTCTCGTCTTGATCCATTGATTTTCACGGTTTCCATGTCATAATCATGCTTTGCCAGATTATACTGCTGGGTAGTATCATCAAGCTGAATAAGAACTTTCCCTTTCTTAACTTCATCTCCCTGCTTAACATAAACATTCGTAACTGTTCCATCACTCAAAGCCTGAAGCGTCTGTTCTTGAGCCGCAGAAACAACTCCCGAAACACTGATTACATTTTGCAGGGTTTCATTTTTAACCATATAAGTTAGGTTCGATACATTTTTTGATGAAACTAATTTTCTCACGCATATTAAAATAACAACAACTGCTGCAACTGAAGCTATTCCTATAATTAAAAATTTAATCTTTCTATTTATCTTCGTTTTTTTCACTGCCATTCACATTTTCCTTATCTTTATATAATTCCGAATCACGTGTAAATAAAAGCTTTGTATCATTATTGTAAATAATCATTTCAATATCATCGATCAGACATTGAACCTGATAATTCTCCTTGTTGACTTTTGCTGAATTGTATTCGCTTTCTGTTATGAGTCCACGATCAAAATATGTTTTTGTATCTTCTTCAAGCTTTGTATACAAATCCAGATTTTCAAGATCTTTTTTCTTTGCCCATTCCAGATCATGCAGAGTTGTATTCTGACTGATTACACTTGTAACATAATTTGATTTTGATGAATTGATTTCAATTTTTTCCTTGCTTCTTTCAATATCATCAATTTTTTTTGAAAGCTTTCTAAGCTTGAATTCATTTGGATCAACTGACAATCCAAAAGTGTAAATCAACGGATCAGAATTTGTAGGAACTGAAACTCCGGCATTTGCAGTAAGTCCCGTCCCATTCCAGGTCAACGCCGTCCCGGCATCAATAGTATTCTTGTATTCATCATTATGAACTTCATTATTGATTGTATAACCTGCATTTACAGAAAGTGTAAGATCTTTGTCTGCCTGTCTTTTTCTTTCATTTATTTCAGATTTCCAGTTTGCATTTTCAGTTTCAAGATAATCTTCTTTATTGAAAGAGCTGATTTTAATTGGCTGAACCTGAGGAATTTCTTTTGGCAGGAATTCTTTCACATTTTTGAAATTCCATTCTATTCCACATTTTGAAGCAAAAATCTTTGCCTCTCGTTCCAGCTCATGCTCATAAACTTCAACCTTATGCTGATCTGAAATTACTTCCATTTCTGCAAGCCTGTATTTTGTTGAACTTGTAGAATATCCCTGTGCCTTTATTTGATTAAATGAAAGCTGATCCTCATACAGATCTTTTTTTGCATTTGAAATATTTACTATAGTTTGGTAAAGATTCTTGATTGATTTATAAAACTCGCTTTCTACTGAAACAAAACCATTCTGAAGATTTCTTTGTGCCACAAGAACAGCCCTGTTACTTTCATCAAGTGTGATCCTGCGCTTTTCCATACCTGATGAAATTATATCTGCACTAACACTGAAATTTGTATTCTTGAAATCTGCATCACCATCTTCAATTTCAATATTTGATTTTGCTGAAAAACTCAGATTATCCGCCTGAGGAATTTGAAGTGATGCATTCGGCGACAATGAAATTTCTGTCTCATCCCCTGCCGTAATTTGAATAGTACCAGTAGATACTTTTATCGAAAGCCCAGTTTGAAGAAGTGTTTTTTCCGCCTGAATTATTTCTTCATCCATTTCTGCAGAAAGATTATGAATTTCCAGACTATTTTTAAAATAACCTTCAAGCAGTTTTTCTACAGTTTGCTGACTAAAAACCGGAAATATTAGCAATCCCAAAAATGTTATGCAAAAAAAATTCTTCATGTTGTATATTATAATTTCTTTGATTTTTATTTCCACAATCAAAAATCTTATAACATTTTTTTAGTTTAAAGCTATCTTCGCGCAATGTCCGCAATAATCTGTGCTGTTCCTTCAAATCCTGCAAGAGAACTATCTATGAGAAGGTCGTAGTGATCACGCTTTCCCCATGTTCTTTCTGTGAATGTGTTGTAATGATTTGCCCTGCGCTTATCTACCAGCTTTACTTCTTTTTCTGCTGTCTGAGGATCATGTCCCTTATGCTTGATTGCATACTCAACTTTTTTTGCAAGTGGAGCATAAATAAACACATTAAGAATATCTTTCCTGTTGATTTCCTCACAATGCCTCAAAATGTAATCTGAACATCTTCCAACCAGAACACATGGACCTTTCTTTGCAAGTTCAACAATTACATTTCTCTGTGCATTGAATACCTGATCTGCCAGAGGAAGTGACTGTGCCTGAGCTCCCATTCCCAGCCTGGCAGCACTTGTTCCTGGAGCAGCGTAACTTGCACCGAGAAGCATTGTATACAACCAGCTTGAATTCAACGACTGATCATTCTGCTTTATATAATCCGGGGAAAGTCCTGACTGTTCTGCTGCCATATCAATTATCTCTTTGTCATAAAATGGAACATTCAAGATTTCTGCAACAAGTTTTCCAATGGAAGTTCCACCACTGCAATATTCACGTCCAATAGTAATTATCTTTTTCATAAGGTTCCCCCAAATTTATTTATACTTATATTTTATCATGCCTATTGCTTATTGAAAATCCTTAAAAAATTTTTGTTTTTACACCAAGCTGAATTTCACCCATTTCCAGACCAAATCCACTTCCGCCATTTGAATCAGAATAATTCCCGTTTTTACCAATTTTTATTTTTGTAGTTCCCCTGTCAGATGTCAAAACAAATCCCTGAGCTCTCAAAGTCAAAACAAACCTGCTGGTTATTTCGTATTCCAGACCAATCATTCCGCGGGCACCACAAAAAAATCCTTCCATTTCATCAAGAAAATACTTCGAGGAAGTTTCATGAATATCAAGAGATGACACATAAGCATAAGGGCAAATTGCTCCAGAAAAATTCACAGTAAGCCTGTCCGTTGCATTCAGTTTATAAATCAAACCAAGCCATGTAAGATATTCCAGTCTTTCAAGCGAAAGAAATTTTCCAGTTACAAATTTTTTTTCTGCATTTTCATAAGATCCATAAATACCGTTACTATCACACTGAGCATATTGATAAGCCAGATCCTGTGCATAAAATTCAGTGTGATAATAATCAATCATGGCAAAAGGAAAAATTTTATTTTTTGAATTCAAATCAAAATTAACTGCCATTCCAAAATTTGCATTTATATATTTTTGAAGATTTGAATCACTTTCGCTGTAGTTGGTTTTTATTTTATCCAATTCCGGATCATTATGATTTGCTGCATTCATCCAGTCACTGTCCCGCACGATTCCACATTCAGTACCCGCAGCTGCCCCTAATCCTCCGAAGAACTGAATTTTTTTCCCGATTAAATAAACTCGTGCTCCATAAACAAAAAGTCTATTCTGATCCCAATTCAGTTCAGACAATTTTTTTTCACCGGAATACTTACTCGTATATACAAACTCATCCTGTACACCAGAATGAAATCCTACAAAAGGTTCCGCAATAAATGAAAAATCACTTTCTGCAAATCCCAAGGCAGAAACTACAATTTGAAAAATCAAAATAATTGCAGAAATTCTGAGTTTTTTCATGAACTAATATTCCAGAGGGTTTACCTTGAAAATTTTTGCCAGCTGATTCCTTACTGCTTCCATATCCTTTGGATAAGGTGCCGTAAATGTCATTCTTTCGCCAGATTTAGGATGTGTCAGTTCAATTTTGTATGCGTGAAGAGCAAGTCTTGAAAGCAAAGGTCTTTCATCCAGAGTATCTCCATTCCACTTTCTCTTGAAATCACTCAACAATACCGGATGCTGATTTCCTGAATAAAGTGGATCACATACAATTGGAAAACCTGTTGTCTGCAAGTGAGCCCTGATCTGATGTGTTCGGCCTGTTTCAGGATGTGCAATAATCCATGAATACGGACCACAGTTTCCCGCAACCTTGAATTCTGTTATTGATGGTTTTCCGGTTCTCTTGTTCACCACTGTTCTATGTCGTGCATCACCATCAGGCAGCAGAGGAAGATTTACTGTAAGTTCATTCCATGTTGGACGGCCATTCACCAAACAATGATATGTCTTGCTGATTTTTCTATCTGCAAACTGAGTTGAAATATTCTTGTGACTTTCTTCATTTCTGGCGTAAACAACAATTCCGCTTGTATCCTTATCTATCCTGTGAACCGCAAACAGTTTTCCGAATTCTTTTTCGGCACTCAAATCAAGTCTTGGGGCATCCTGATCATATCGGTCTTGTGCAACCAGAAGTCCACTCTTCTTATTCAACACAACAATGTCTTCATCACTATAAATTACTGTATAATCCGGCGTTACTTTCATAAGATGAGTATACCAAAATAATCTCCAAGCGTTAAGAAGATATTAGTTTTAGAATTTTCAGCATCAGCAAAAAAATCATTTTTATGGGTTTACTGTTGTTTATTCGATTCCACAATATGACAAAAAATGTTAAAGTGTAAGCATGAATTATGTTGCATTATGCGCAGTTGGTGCAGAAAAAATCCTCGGAAACGAAATAAAGCATTTAGGCTGGTCATTAAACGGAAACGCTCCTGGACGTGTTAATTTTACAGGAGAAATGGAAGCTCTATACCGTTCAAACTATTGTCTCAGAACTTCAGACAGAGTATATCTTCAGCTTGCAAAATACCGTGCAGAAAATTTTGATGAGCTTTTCGAAGGCTGTTACAGAATCAACTGGCAGGATTTCTTCAAGAAAGATGTTCGCGTTGTTGTTGATAAAGTAAGAATTTACAAGAGCAGACTCAATAGCGAACATACTGTTCAAAGCATGATTCAAAAGGCAATCTACAAAAAACTCGGTGAAAAATGGCACATGACATCACTTCCAGAAAGTGGACAAAGATGTGACGTAAGGGTTTACATTGATCAGGATGAAGCTCTAATTCTTCTGGACACCAGCGGAGAAGCTCTTCACAAGCGCGGATACAGAACAGACGGTGGAATTGCTCCTTTGCGCGAAACAACTGCAGCTGCAATTCTCATGGAACTTATGTGGAAAAGAAAGGTTCCCCTTCACGATCCATTCTGCGGTTCCGGAACATTTGCAATCGAAGCTGCTCTCTACGCACACAATGTTGCTCCCGGACTCGGAAGACATTTTGCCTATGAAAATCTTGCAATCTACAATCAGCAACTTGCCGTGGACATGAAAAAAGAAGAAGCCTCAAAAATCCGTACAGATGTTGAATGCAGAATCACTGGCAGCGACATTGACTTTAAGGCTGTTGAAAGATCAAAACTTAATGCCGAGCATGCCTGTGTTATGGCTGGAAGGGCGCTTCAGATGATTGGAAGCGACATGCACGTTCAGAGGCCAGATTTTATCCAAAGTGATTATGTTGACCTAAAAGCTCCTTATGAATCAGGTCTTCTTCTATGCAATCCTCCATACGGTGAAAGAATTGGTGATGTTGCTGAAGCTGAAATTCTTTATTCCAACATGAAATCTCTGTTTACAGATTTTGAAGGCTGGCAGATGGGTGTCATTACAAGCCAGAAGTCTTTTGAAAAATGTATCGGCAAGCGTGCAACTCAATCAAAGACTTTGAAAGCCGGAAACCTGGACACAACTCTCTATATTTACAGGTAATCAAATGGCAATAGTTGTTGAACATGAAAAAAGAAAACGTGATATTCTCGAGAAAGCCTTTACCATGTTCCTTGAAGAAGGATACGAGGACATAACCTATCAGAAAATTGCTGATCGTTGTGGAATCACAAGAACTACTCTCTATGTTTATTTCAAAAACAAAAAGGATATTTTCCTCTGGAGCATTAAGCAGCTCACTTCTGATATCGAAAAGGAGCTTTTAAGCATCATAAAAAATCCAGAATTGACTGCATCTGACTGCCTTAAACAGATTCTTTTCAAGCTGTTTGATATTGCCGAAAATAATCAGGTATTTTTCAAGGTTCTTCTAAACTACCTTGTTCAGCTTGAAAAAAGTGGTGCAGATGTCAACGAACGTGTTACTCGACGTGTAATCAGAATTCAGCACCTGATGAATACAGTCATCATACGCGGGCAAAAAGCCGGTCAACTAAAGCACTTCTCTGTAAAAGACATAAATGACCAGCTGTATATGATTATTGAAGATGCTATGTTCAGACTTGGAGTGCTTAACCAGAAGTCGCTGGATCAAAGCCGTTCCATTGCTGAATTCACTGTAAATCAAATTAAGGCATGATCATGGACATTACATTTCACATTATTCTTTGTTTTATTCCTCTACTGCTGGTTATTACCGTTTTCAAATTCATTTTTTCTAAACTGAATATTTCTTCTGTTCTTGTTTCTGTCATTCTAGGATTTCTGGCAGTAATCCCAATTGCAGCAATTCAGTTTTTCATTTCATCAAATTTCTTTATCATTCCATCTACACTTTCTGGAATCCTGATTAAGAATATTTTCATCAACGGATTAATTGAAGAATCAATTAAGATGGCGTTTTTGTTTTTCCTGTCTTCTAAAAAAAGATCTTTTCAGGTATTTTTTGTATGTTCACTTATCTGCGGATTTGCAATGGGAAGCTTCGAAAACATAGTATATTTGACAACTGGAATTGCTAAAACTGCCATGCTCAGACTTTTTACTGCTATCATCATTCACGGATGCTGTACTGGATTATGCGGTATCTTTGTCTATTTCATGAAGAACAAAAACCCAATTTTCTTTCCATTCCTCATGGCAATCGTTCTTCACGGAGTTTACAATTATTTTGCAGGATTTAAGTCTTCAACCCCTTTCTTCTATTTTTCAATTGCCGTTGTTTTCTATTCAATAGTTGAATGCAGGATCAGATATCTGGCCTATAAAGAAAAACTGGGAAAAAAATTATCTGCCTAGTTTTTCTTAAGTGAATTTACCCAGGCCTGCATGAGAATTCCAAAAGCAACACCAACATTCAAAGATGCCTTTAATCCCGTCATGGGAATTGTAACTCTACCATAAGTAGCTTTTTTAAGGGCTTCCGGACTTACTCCCAGTTCCTCAGACCCAATAATCACAATTCCTTCCTTTGGAAATTCAAATTCATCCAGTGGAATTCCACCAGTTTCAAGAACAAATATTGGTTTGTCATCTGGTAATTCATCCAGGGAACATCTTGTGTACCCCAAAGTCTCAATGCATCCCATTCCGCTTCTCACAGCCTTGGTCTGTTCTGGACTGGTACATTGCGGTGATATATACACACTTTCAGCACCCATGGCTTCTGCTGTTCTGAATATGGATCCCAGATTAAATGGTGAACGTATGTCTTCTGCATAAACACTTACGCCCTTAAAAAAATTTCTCTTTTCAACACTGATTTTTTCCTGGGAATGAGGAGCAATTACTAAATCCCATTCAGCTGGAAATGTTCCAATCATGGTGAGCAAGATATTTCTTGCAGTATTACATAACCTTCGCTCATCAAAATTTTCTGCATTTAGCAGACTTCGGATTTTTTCTGCATCTTCTCCAGAAAGTTTCGGGTCTGTCAGAAGAATTTCAGCAACATTTCTTGTATATTCTTCTCTTGGAATTTTCTTGAAATTATATTCAAGCCCTGGCTCAGCTATTCCTGCAATATCGCGTTCCAGCTCACCAAAAGTCAAAGCCAGTTTTCTGCGTTTTTGACCTGCTTCCAGCTGAAAAAGCTTATTTGGATTAATCATCAGTATGCTCTCTTAATGAGATCAAACAAATCATCAGTAGTCATACTTCTTGGCAATGAATTCATCAAATCAAGTTCACCTGCATCTTCTGCTGCAAGAGAAAGCTGCTCAATTGTCAAAGACAAATCCTTAAGTCGAGCCGGAATATTTACCTTTGCAATTTTCTGTCTTACATATTCAGTAAGTGCTGTTACTGCATCAGCTGTTTCCGTTTCCTGTGGGCATGCTCTCAGAAGCTTAGCCAGAGTTGCCAGTTTATCTGCCCTATAGGAAGCTGCATCTTCTATTATATAGGGAAGAAGAATTGCGGTTGTAAGTGAACGGGAAATCTGATACCTGGAATTGATTGCATTTGCCAGAAGATTTGCCACACCAAAAGAACTAGAAGCTCCTCCCAAAGAGGCCATGCATCCACCCTGGGTTAATAGAACTTCCTGCGGAGTTGTAATTGAAAGGCTTGGAACTCCATCCAAAGCATAGGAAAGAAGCTGAACTGACTTTTCAATAATCATGTCACTGAAAAAATTCGATTTCTGGCTTAAATATCCTTCAATAGCAAAAGAAAGAACTTCAATAGACATACATGCTGACTGTTTTTCTGTAAGATTAATCTGAAGATTTGGGTCCCACAATACCAGCTTGCAAAGTCCATTCTGAGTCTTCAAAAGCCTGATTTTAGTTGATCTGGCATCAGAAACTGGAGTCCTATCTGTAAAAATAAAGCTGTCTCTGACTGTAGTTGGAACACAAATCAAGGGAAGAGGACTGGTTGTTGCAGCCTTACCATCAATATATTCATACAAATCACCTTTTTCGCGATAAAGTGCACAAACAGCCTTTGCAAGATTTAAAGTTCTTCCACCACCAACGGCAATTACACCATGAACATGAGATTCCCGTGCAAGAAGAAGGGCATCTTTTAAGGTTTCCGTGCTGGCAGTACTAGGAATTTCATCAAAAACAAAATATTCAACCCCTCTTTCATCCAGTGACTGGGTTATTTTTGCAGTTGTTCCCGATTCCTTCAATATTGGATCAACAACAAGCATAAATCTGTCTCCCCAGTCTGACGCATGCTGACCAAGCCTTGTTGCAATATATGATCCCAAAATAATATTTGGTGAAATCTTAAAGATAAAATCTGCCATTTTTGTATTACTCCTTGCAAAAAAAAAAAGAGCGGAAAATAATTCCGCCCTAATTTATCCCCTTACAATGACTACGGAATTAAAAACCGTAAGCACTAAGAATCCGATCTGCTGTAGCTGCAATTGTTGCTTCATTCAAATAACTTGGATCCTGAATCTTCAACTTAATCTGCTCTACAAGTTCAGAACGAACATCTGGTGTTTCTTCAGCTACCTGATTAAGATAAAGCTCTTCAGCTCTAGCCTTAGCTTCAGCTGAAACACTGATTTCATCTGAATAGTTCTGCGAAGCAGTTACGTTGTTTGAGCGCTTAGTATTCTGTAGTGTGTTAATTGCATTAACATTAGAAATTTTGTCTATCATCATATTACGCCTCGCTATTATTATCGGAATCTTCTTCAGAAAGTTTAGCATTTTTTTCACCAGAAATGAAAATTGCAAACTCGCCAAGTACCTGTTTTCTTGATGAATAATCCTCCAGAACTTCTTTTGCAGTTCCTTCAGTTATTTCCTCGTGAAGTTTTGTAAGTTCCCTCCCAACAACCACACGCCGGCTACTACTAATATCGGCAATATCCGTCAAAAGCTTAACAACTCTATATGGACTTTCATATAAAATTATTGCATCACCGGTAGCCAGCAATTCCCTTAGCCTGCTTCTTCTACGGCCAGGTTTTGGTGAAAGAAATCCCTCAAAAACAAGAGTTTTTCCACCTGCTCCGGCAACACTTGCCAATGTAGCAAAAGCACTTGGTCCCGGAATAGGAATTACCTGATGCCCCGCCTTTCTTGCCAATCCAGCCAATATTGCTCCAGGATCACTAATACCAGGAGTTCCTGCATCACTTGCATAAGCTACTTTCTGACCATCATCAAGCAATTTGATTATCTTTTCAGATGCAAACTGCTCATTCTGTGAACGGCAACTTACCAAAGGCTTTTTTATTTCAAAATGATTTAACAGCTGCAATGTATGGCGTGTGTCTTCCGCCGCAATTACATCTACACTCTTGAAAGTCTCTAAAGCCCTAAATGTTATATCACCCAAATTTCCAATAGGTGTTCCAACAATATACAATTCTGACACAGTATATATAGTATACACTTAACCATTTTATAGTTCAACTGCAAATTGACCTTAATTCAACTAGAAAATTTTCCGATATAGACATATGGAGAAACCCCTAAAGTGAGATTTTGAGGATTCCCCCTTAGATAATATTTCTGGAGTATATCTGATGAAACAAACAGAAAAAAATGCTGCTCTGATCACTGGAATCGGACTTTTTGTTGTTGCAGCTTTGTTTTCTATTGGAATTTTACTTGGTTTCCTTGATTATGGGGCAACTACCTACAACGATGGAAACATTCTGTCTCAACTCGGTAGCATGCTTATTTCTGTGTATGGATTCTGTTCAATTCTCATTCCTGCATTTTTCTTTGTTGCCGGTTCATTTTGTCTTAGTGCCAAATGGTCTGTACAAAGAGCCTTTATTCTTCTAATAAGCATCATTCCATTTTTTACACTTGTTTTTGCAGAAACAACATGCCGCAATATTTCAGCAGAAGACTCATCTCCAATTGCTTTTGTGAAAATCATTACACTCATGGCAATTGCATTTCTTCTTGTTGCTACAGAATATCTTTTTGCCCTTGTCATTGCTTCTCGCATTGAAGACAAAATCTATGGACGCGAATCAACCCCACTTGGATTAAATGTAGATGCAAAAAAAATCAAAACAATTTTTACAAAAACAATTCCTGGCTTTGTAAAATCAAATATCATCAGCAAATTCAACAAAACTTCTGAAAATGAAAACTATGATGATGAGAATTCTCTTGTTATTGAAGAAAATGTTTACGAAGACATTAAGGAATCTCCAGCTCCTGAAGAAGCCGATGATGATGATGAAATTCAATGGTCCATTGATGATGAGGGAAACGTTCCTGAAGAATTTTCATCAAAGAAAGAAAATCCAAGAATTCCTCTTGAAGAAAAAAATTCAGAAACTGACGAATATGATGAATCAGACTTTGATCACTCAAAAGCATTCAGCATCAACAAAAACGAAATTGTATATTCACAAGAAGAAGAGAATTTTGAAGAACCTGATTTTGATGATGACAATATAATTGCCCAGTTTGAAAAAAATTCTCTAAACCTGAATAACACTTACGAAAAAACAAAATCAGAACCAGAAGTTGATCCCGAATATGAAATAGAATTTGAAGATAACACAGAAGAATTTTCTGAAGAACCGGAAAATCCAGAAAGCTACGAATATTCAGATGAAGAAGATTTTTTTGAATTTGACGACGAAGAAAACCTAAATATAGAAGAAAAAAACACTGATTCTGAAGATACTGATTTTTCCGATAACAACAAAATTCTGGATCAGGAAGACATTGACTATTCAAATATTGAATCAGAAGATGATTTTCAGTATGACCAGAATGAAATAGTTGCACCAACAGCTCTTAAAGATCCTACTCTTTTTAAGACTGATAAAGCAAAAATTTCTTCAGACCTGGAAAATTTATTCTCAAAAATGGATCAGGATGCCCGTGCTCAGGTTGTAAAAAACTATAATAATCAATCACCTGATTCTACTGATACTGAAAATTCTGAATCAGTAGAAAATCCTGAACCAAAAAAAATTATTCCTTCTCCTCACAAAAAAAGAAATTATGGTCAATATAAAATTTCTACAGATCTTCTTACTGAATATGCAGAAAACAAATATTGGATTATTGATGAAGAAACAAGGCAGGCTTCTCTCAATCTTCAGGAAACACTCAAAGAATTCAGCATTCAGGCAGAAATTACCGGAATCCGAAAAGGTCCTGTAGTAACAATGTTTGAAATTCTTCCTGCACCTGGGGTTAAGCTTTCCAAGATCGTTGGACTTGCAGACAACATTGCCCTCAGACTTGCAGCACAATCTGTCCGAATTGTTGCACCTATTCCTGGTAAACGAGCAGTTGGAATTGAAATTCCAAACAAAGACAGGGCAATCGTTTCTTTCCGTGAATGTATTGAACAGCAGAGACCTGAATGGAAAAAAATGGCAGTTCCAGTTGTTCTTGGAAAAGACATTCAGGGCGAAACACAGATTATAGATCTCGTTAAGACTCCTCATCTTCTTATTGCTGGATCCACAGGTGCCGGTAAATCTGTTTGTGTTAACAGCATGATTCTTTCGATTCTGTACAAAAGAAATCCTAATGATGTAAAGATGATTCTTATAGACCCGAAAATTGTTGAGCTTAAGTTATACAACAATATTCCTCACTTGCTTACTCCTGTTATTACCGAGCCTAAAAAAGCAATGCAGGCCCTTCAATATTGTCTTTGCGAAATGGAACGCCGCTACGCTGTTTTGGACAGCCTTGGTTGCCGTGATATTTCCAGCTATAACAAGAAAATTGTCGATCAGAAAATCTGCACTGAAAAAATTCCATATCTCATTGTTATCATTGATGAATTTGCAGACCTTATGGCTACTACTGGAAAACAGCTTGAAGGTGTTGTTGCAAGACTTTGTGCCATGAGCCGTGCAGTCGGAATTCATCTTGTTCTTGCTACACAACGTCCTTCTGTTGATGTAATTACTGGACTTATCAAGGCCAATATTCCAAGCCGAGTTGCCTTCATGGTTGCCGCTAAAATGGATAGCCGAATCATTATTGATCAGGTTGGAGCAGAAAAGCTTCTTGGAAAGGGTGACATGCTTTATGCAAGTTCAACTGATCCTTTCCCTGTTCGAATTCAGGGAGCTTTTGTTTCTGACCAGGAAGTAGAAGATGTTGTTTCAGCAGTAAAAGAATGGGGTGAACCTGAATACATCGACGATGAAATTTTTGTTGATGATGAAGATTCTGATGAAGATGGCCAGATGTCTTTATTCAATGACGGTGCAGATGATCCGTTGTATGATAAAGCCCTGGATATAGTAATTCAGGCAGGAAAAGCAAGTGCCAGCTATATTCAGAGAAGATTAAGCATTGGTTATAACCGTGCAGCCCGACTTGTCGAATTAATGGAAGAACGTGGTATTGTTGGTCCGGCAAATGGAAGCAAACCACGTGAAATAATTCACATGCCATAAAACAATATATTTAGTAATCATGTTTGTTAGGAGAATAAATTGAAAAAAATTCTTTCACTGTCAATAATTGTTTTGCTTTCTCTCCAGGCTTTTTCAAAAGCTGCTTACCCTCAAAGAATTCCAAAGGACAAGCCTATTGAATTCACTGAAACATGGGGCTATGTTATGTCCGACAGAATGGAAGAATTCAATTCATCAATGCCAATTACTGACTTATGTCATTTTGCAGTCAGCATCGATTGTTACGGCGAACTTGATACAATTCCAGATATCACAAAAATTCCTGAGGATTTTAAGGGAAGAAAACATTTGGTTGCTATCTGTGAAAGCCGTTCTCTGGCACATTTTGTACTTGATCCAAAATATGGTGTAAACAAAAAAATAATTGATGATCTGGTAAATGCAGCAAAAGACTACGATGGACTTCAGATTGACTTTGAAATAATCCCAAAAAAAGACAGCCAGAATTTCAAGACATTTCTCAAAATTCTCAGAAAAAAACTTCGCAAGGATCAGATGTTTACCATTTGTGTTCCAGCTCGTCTTAAAGAAATGGAAAACGATATTTTTGACTACAAATTAATGGCTCCTTATGTAGATAGAATTTTCATTATGGCTTATGACGAACATTGGTCAACTTCTTCTGCAGGACCTGTAGCTGGTCTTGATTGGGTTGATAAAATTATTGATCATAGTCTCAATACTATTCCAAAAGAAAAAATAATCATTGGTATTCCTTTTTATGGAAGAACCTGGCAGAACAAAAGTCTTGGAAAAGCCTGGTACAACAGCGGAATCAACAGAATCATGAGAGAAAACAAGATAAATGACATCTCCAGAAAAAATGAAGTTGCCTATTTTGAATTCAAAACAGAAGTCAAAGTTCGAGGTTATTTTGATGATGCCTATTCACTTGTTCAACGACTTAAAAGAATTAAAAACAAAGATTTAGACAAAGTTGGCTTCTGGAGACTTGGTCAGGAAGATCCTCTTTTCTGGAATTACGTTAAAACTCCTTACGAGTCAGAACCATTAATTATTGCTGATAAATGATTTATATTTTTTTGTTTCGTTTTTTGAATTATTGACTTACAATATTAAGTATAGGAGAAAGTGTTGTCAGAGGCAGTTGATATTTTAAAACAATACAATCAATCTCAAGCTCTTGAGCAGCAAAACATTCTTAAAACTGTTGATTCCCTTCGCAAGGAAAACAAAGAACTTAAGCGTATTGTTAAGGACATTTCAGAACTAATTACTCTCACTTCTTTCGAGGCAATGATTGAATATATCATTTCTAAATTCCTCGATCACTTTATTCCTGAAAATTTATTTATTCTCATAAAACCGCCAAGAAAAAGAAATTTCCGTCAATACTATTACAAACGCCTTATTCTTCAGGATTCCTACTTTGACGAAAGTGATTATGTGTATTTGAAGGATTCTCTTGATGACATTTCCAATGAAAATTCAATCATATTCATGTCTGATTTTGATATGCTTTATGGAAAGGATTTGTTCCCCGCACAATTGAAAAAACTAAATCCGGAAATCATTATTCCTCTTTCTGCCATTGGTGGAGCTTTTGGTTTTGTTCTTATCAGCAAAAAAATTACTGGTGAATCTTATTCTCCAATTGAATTGAATTACATGAAAAGACTTTTCTCTGTTTTTTCTGTTGTTCTCCAAAATGGACTTCACTACGAAACTTCTATCAAGGATCCAAAAACAGGATTATTTACAAGCGATTATTTTTTCACCCGCCTAAAGGAATGCATATCAACTACTCAAAGATACAAAGTTTCTTCAGGTATGCTGATGCTGGATATTGATTTCTTCAAGAAATTTAATGATACATACGGACACTTAGTTGGAGATAAAGTTCTCATTGAAATTGCAAAAGTTCTTCAAGCTTCTGTTCGCAGCGAAGATTGTGTTGCAAGATTCGGTGGTGAGGAGTTTTCAATCATACTAAACCAATGTACCTCAAATTCAATATTTATGGTTGCAGAAAGAATCCGAAAAAATATTGAGAAAATTTCACTGTTTGAAAAGGGTGAGGAACTAAAAATAACAGTCAGTATTGGTGGATGCCTTATAGAAGCTATAAATTTCCTTACACCAAAATATATCGTAAAAAAAGCAGACCAGGCTCTTTACGAGTCAAAACATAACGGACGAAACAGAAGTACAATTCTCAAAATGGGTCTTTTAGATCTTGCTTCACTTAAAAAAGACCTAAAAGATAATCCATCTGATGAAGATGATGAGTAAAACCTTATTTAAGGGCAATTCCCTTAAAATCATCAATCTTAGTGTATCCCTTTCTCTTCATAAACTCTCTTAATCCATCTATTACTTCAATCATTGTATTTGGATTACTGAATGTAGAAGTTCCAACCTGAACGGCAGATGCACCAACCATAATAAATTCAACTGCATCCTGCCACTTACTTATTCCTCCTAATCCTACAACTGGGACTCTTTCATTTTCAGGAAGCTTATTGATTGCCTGACATACATCATAAACCATTCTAAGTGCAATAGGTTTTACTGCAGGACCACAAAGACCAGCCTTAACATTATTGAAAAATGGTTTTCCCTTTTCTATGTCAATTGCTATTGCCTGAATTGTATTAATTAAGCTTAAAGCATCTGCACCTGCCTTTATACAAGCCAAGGCTACTCCAACCAAATCTGGTGCATTAGGTGACAGTTTAACCATAAGAGGCTTATCTGTAACCTTTCTTACAGCACTTACACATTCAAAGGCTGCCTCCGGATTAATTCCCCAGGCCATTCCACCTGCCTTTACATTTGGACAGCTTATATTAAGCTCAATCATGGGTACAGATGTTTCATTCAGCAAACTGGCACCCTTTACATAAGAATCCAGATCATGACCTGCCAGATTTGCAATAGTAACTGGCTCCAACTTCATCATTTCCTGCAATTCATTTTCAATAAAATGAGGTACACCTGGATTTTCAAGACCAATTGAATTAATGTCACCTGATGATACTTCTATGATTCTTTCACCGTCATTTCCAGCTTTTGGTTCAAGAGTAAGACCTTTAGAAGAAATTCCTCCAATTTTATTTACATCAAAAAATCCCCGGTAATTCTGACCAAAACCAAAGGTGCCAGAAGCAGCAATAACAGGATTCTTAAATTTTACTCCTTTAATGGTGACAGACAAATCAGGTTCACTAACTATCTGTACCTGTTTTCTAGGTGTACCCTTTTCAAATTCTATTATTGAAGAATCAAATATTGGTCCATCCTTACATACACGCTTGTTTCCATCTTTTGTTTTAATTGTACATCCCAGACAAGCACCAACTGCACACAGCATTCTTTTTTCAAGACTCAAATAGCATTTTACTCCAGCTTCTTCTGCTATGTCTTTTATATATGAAAGCATTGGAGTTGGTCCACATGCAAAAATACAACTGTACCCTTTTTCCTTAATTTTTTCTGGGGTCAGAGCAGCAGTTATCATTCCGTGAATTCCAACTGAACCATCATCTGTTGTAATAATAAGTTCCCTTGCATCAACATTTTCCAGACCATAGGAGCCAGATTTGAAACTTCCATAGAAATCATAAGATTTATTTTTAAGAGTAGAAGCAAAATTCGCAACTGGAGCAACACCAATTCCACCTCCACAAATACAGATTTTATTTTCATCCACATTTTCAGGAATTTTCCAGTAATTTCCCAAAGGTCCAATTAACTTTACATCTGTACCCACTGCACTTTTGCTTAATTCTTCTGTACCCTTTCCTTTCAAAAGAATCATAAACTGTACCTTTTGTTTAAGACCCTCACTTTCACTATGATAAACACTGATGGGTCTTCCAAACTGTACCCCTGAATTTTCACTTTGAATCAAATAAAATTGACCGGCTTTAGGTGACAGCTGTTGTTTTCTTTCATGAAAAAATTCCACTTCAAGAAGAAATACATTATTCTGTCCCTTTACATATTCATTTTTAATAATTTTTGCATTTCCATTAAACAACAAAGGCATCTGATTTTCATCAATTTCTGCAATATCCATTTTATCTACCTCTTTATTTTGTTAGATTCCATTTTCCATTTTCTATCTTAAAAATTTTAGTATCCTGTTTCTTATAGTTTTCGTATGGTTCTCCAGGTAAAAATGTACAAAACAGCTGGTCATAATCAGGAAGAACACATGTAAATTTTCTTCTTTTCTCGGGATCCAGTTCAAGCATCACGTCATCCATAAGCAAAACCGGCTTTTTTCCTGTCACCTGCTTGTAATAAACAGCCTGAGCAGTTCTTAATATCAGTGCAATCAATCTTCTTTGCCCGGTAGATGCAGTTGGAATAAAAGGCTCACTTTTTCTTTCAAATAATATTCTATCTCTATGAGGACCACTCATTGTTGTGCACATTATTTTTTCTGCTTCTCTTGATAAAAAAAGTTTTTCCATTACTTTTTCCATAGAAGGAACATTCAAATCTCCAAATGTAGAATCATCATCATCATCAGATTCTTTTTTCCAGGAAGGATTATATCTTATTTTTACTCCTTCAATTCCTGTTACTTCTTCGTATATTTTTCCGAATATCTGATTGAATTTAAAAACTGCATCCTTTCTTTTCTTTTGAATTTCCAGTCCGCTCATTACCAGCTGAGTATCATAAACTTCAAGCAGATTATAATTTTTCTCTTTCAGACAATTATTTCTGCTTTTCAGGATTTTTTTATATTTTCTAATAAGATCAATGTACATTACATCATACATACTTAATGACTGATCCAGAAAAAACCTGCGGCGTTCAGGCTCACCCACTGCAAAATCAAGATCATCATGATTATAAAGTACACAGGGCATGGTATTAATCAATTCTTTTCTGTCTTGAATAAATTTACCATCTTTTTCAATTTTCTTTGATTTAGGCTTAATTTGAAGGGCTGTAGTATGAATTGATCCGTTTTCTTCCCTGAACATGGATCTTACACTCATTTCTGACTCATTTTTTTTTACTATTTCAGATTCAACATGAGTTCTGAATGAATTTCCATAAGAAGAATAATACAATGCTTCCAGAAGATTACTTTTACCCTGTCCATTTTGTCCAACAAAAAAAACCTCTTTTGCAGACAAATCAATAGACGAGTTTTCAAGATTTCTAAAATTATATAGCTGTAATGAAAGAAACATCCTTAGTTGTCAGACTTTGACATTGGCATGATAATGTGGAAATAATCAGCTGCAGGTTCTGGTCTCATAGTAACAGCCTTCATTTCTTCCGTAAACTCAAAAGTAATGCGTTCACTATCAATAACCTTTAATGGTTCATCAATATAACGGAAATTCAATGCTATTGTACAAGATTCACCAGCATACTGACATGGAATTTCTTCATCAGCACTACCAAGATCTGATTCCTGAGAGGTAATCTTGAGAATTCCATCCATAACTGTGAAATAAATTCTTCCAACTCTCTTATCAACCATCTGAGAAACACGCTTAAGTGCTTCAACAAGGTCAGATTTCTGAATCTGAAATGCATGTGCCTGATTTTCAGGAATTACTCTTTCATAATTAGGAAACTGTCCATCAAGAAGAACTGCACCAAACTTATAGTTTCCAAACTTGAAGAAAATCATCTTATCAACAACAGCAACAAATAGATTTCCTTCTTCTGGAGCATGCTTTAGAAGAATATTAAGAATTTTTGGATGTACAATAGCTGATGGAAAATCACTTATTCCTGCAAGAATAGATTTTGAAATAAAACTCAGGCGTCTTCCATCTGTTGCAACAAGATTAAGATTATCGCCCTTCTTTTCAAAGAATACTCCATCCATAAAATAACGTGTCTGATCTTCACTTACAGCAAATGAAGTCTGAGAAATCATTTCCTTGAGATCTTTTGAAGATACTTCAAAATAAGGTACATTGTCAGCAGAATAGAATTCAGGAAATTTTTCCTGACTCATGCTCTTCATTTTGAAATTAACCCTTTTATTTACAGGTGTAATTACTACATTAATAGGCTGGTCATCACCTTCTTTATATTCCTGCTTGAATTCAATTTCTCCAGAAGGACATGTATTAAGAATGCTCAAGAATTTATCACAGTAAATTGTTGTGCTTCCTTCTTCACTTACCTGAACAGGAACTTCAGTTTCAAAATTTACTTTAAGATCAGTTGCTTTAATTGAAAGTCTATTTTCATGAGCATTTATCAAAATATTAGAAAGAATAGAGCTGGTATTTTTTGTAGAAATAATTTCCTGAGCAATTGAAATCTCTCTAATCATGGCATCTTTATCAAAAGTAAATTTCATGATGACTCCTATTAATAATTTTTATATTAAATAAAAAACTATATTTCTTTCATATTAATATAATTTTTGATTTTTGTATAGTATTTTTAAAAGTCAGTGAATATTTATGCAAAATAAATA
>SAMEA3663112__coassemble_55_pt1 | contig 36631 bp, 26 predicted proteins | sample SAMEA3663112__metabat2_low_PE_006 | metagenome-assembled genome bin SAMEA3663112 (sample SAMEA3663112) | pig gut metagenome | biome: pig gut; feature: pig-associated habitat; material: faeces | place: Denmark | collected 2012
CCTGGTCATCAAGTGGAGGCAGGTCAAGGCTGAGTTCGTCTGTGGATGCCGGAGTCTGGTCATCAAGTGGAGGCAGGTCAAGGCTAAGTTCGTCTGTGGATGCCGGAGCCTGGTCATCAAGTGAAGGCAGGTCAAGGCTAAGTTCATCTGTGGCTGGAAGTTCTTCAGACTTAGACAAATCGGCCTCGCTGGTTTCATTGAATTCACTGGGAATAGTATCATTCATGTCCAGGGCAGCTGAATCAGTTTCAAAATCCGAATTTGGATTATCAAACGAAGGAAGATCCAGGTCATCAAGAGAAGTTTCCGATTCCTGAGACTCAGGGTCAAAATCAGCAGATTGAGGCAATGTCTCTGGTTCAAGAGATTCAGTTTCTGATATTTGCGGATTTTCTGATATTTCTGGAATTTCTTCTGCAGGAGTAGAATCTGCGTCTATGTCAAAGGAAAGATCCTCAAGTGGAGGAAGATCATTCAAAGAGTAATCAGAAGGCAAATCATCAACTGTTGGCAAATCATCTGCTGAGCCAGAACCAAATGTTGATGCAAAAGATTCAGTGTCCAGCTCCGGAACTGCTTCCTCAACCTCATCAGCTGATTCTTCCTGAGGCATGTCAAAAAGTGAGGAATCAAATGAAGTTCCTATGCTGTCTTCTGACTTTGGAACTGAAGGCGAAACATCCTGGCTGGGTGTAAAATCCTGATCAAAAGAATCATCCTGAATACTTTCTGATGCTTCCATGTCAACAGTCTGAGGTTCCGGTTCAGGCTCCGGCTCTGGTTCAGGTTTTGGAGCTGGTGCAAGAAGAGAGTCAAGATCCATGTCTTCAATGGCTATTTCCTCAGGTTCTGGTTCAGGCTCCGGCTCTGGTTCAGGTTCAAATTCACTTAAATCAATATCACCAAGATCCATGTCTCCTGTGGATGGAAGAAGGTCTGAAACGTCTGGAACAACTGCAGTTTCCTGAGCAGGCTTTTCTGAAGCCTCATCACTTTCATCTGAGCCGTTGTCCATGAAATCAGAGAAATCATTAGCTTCTTTTTCGCGTTCTTTGGCAGCAGCTTCGGCCTGAGCCATTTCTTCGTCTGAAATTACAGGAAGTCCGGAAATAAAGTCTTCCGAATCATCAACATCCTGCACATTTTTTGGAATAGGAACCAATACCGGTTTCTCTCCACGGGCAGCACGAAGCTTTGATTCATCACCGAGGTTTAATATATCTGAATTGAATTGCTGCAGCTGTTTTAATCCAGGCATGGTTCTTAATTATACTCCACAAAGTTATATTATATCAATTCCAATATCGGCATAATTTTTTTTCAAGTTAAGGGGAATATAAGCATCTTAAACCAATCACTTTTGTTCTTCGCATAAATATTCACATGTCTGATCAATGCGTAAAAAGCTTTTTTTTGGGAATCTTCTATTAAATTATGAATTGAAAATTCCGAAATAGTTAATATGAAAAGAAGATTTATTTACGTCCTGGCAGCCATTCTTTGCGTTTCAACTGCATTTTCAGCGGAAGACAAGACACTGCCAAGCGATGAAGAACTGGACTATTCACAGCTTGTTTCAGAAATCCAGGAAGTCAGGGCCCCATATCTTGATGGAGATTACGTTATTTTCACGGCACCTCACACGGCACGCCATGTTGGAATTGCCTTTGACTTCGAGAACTTCAGGACAATCCATTCATACAAGATAAAAAAATTCACAGACATGGAATACAAAGACTCCGGATCACTTCTCTTCTATATATTAAAGCTTCCAAAAAACATTCTGTCGGTAAACTACAGGCTGGTAATTGACGGACTTTGGACAACAGATCCAGTGAATGAAAACAAGATCTTCTCAAGGGATGCAAACCTTACACTTTCACACGTTGATGCTTCAAGAAACATCCTTCCAATGACAGAAAACATCAAGAAAGACACAGTAAGATTTGTTTATCGTGGAAAATCCGGACAGCAGATAAGAGTGGGCGGAAGCTTCACAAACTGGGACAGCTGGATCTATCAGATGACAGAAGTTTCGCCAGGCCTCTACGAGTTGGAGCTTCCACTGCCACCTGGAAAATACGAATATGCATTCTATACCGGAATCACATCATTCCCGGACAACACCAATCCACAGAAATGCTACACGCCTGACGGAAGAACAGCATCTCTTCTGATTGTCAAATAGTTCCGCCAAAAAAATCCAAAGCAAGGAAATCACTGCTTTTGTATTTTTCAATGAAAAGAAACTTTTTTCTTTTATCCATGAGTTTTATTTTTTCAATTGCATTATATGCCCATGGAAAGACTTTAACAGACCATTCACAAATAAAAGAATTTTCTTCATTCAGAATAATGGGCGAAATAGATTTACGAACAGAAAAAGATTATTCGTCAGCGGTAAAATACACAACCTTAAATCATGAAGGCGGAATGAAGGTAATATGCTTGGAAGTTTTGAAAAATGATATACTGGATAATGAAGCTGGAAAATGGTTTTATGTCTTATTGACATCTCCAATGTGGGTAGATAGCGGAGAATGGATTGAAAAGTATCAAAAGTTCTTGATTTTTTTACCTGATGATATACCCGTTTTCGATTTTGAGGAATAAAAAAATTACATGGGGAATTTTATGAGTAACAAAAAAAACGAATGTTAAATAAATTTCTTGTTAATTTAAATTTTCGTAGTTATAATTAAATAAATATAAATCGATTTAATTAAGGAGTCTCCCTTTTATGCGAATCCGCTACCAGCTTATTCTGAGTCATACGGTTCTGACATTGCTGTTAATAGTTTTTCTCGCAGTCACAGCTTCACTTACACAGCAAAAAATAATCCACAAAGAAATTACAGCAATTTCTAAACTTCAAGTTGAAAACGTAAATCACCAGATTGACAGTTTTCTTTCTAAAGCACAACACACCATTGAAGTCGTTTCTTCCTATGTAGAAAACCTTGAACATTACGAAAGAGATTCTATTGAAGAGTTTCTTGTTGCACAGGCTGCCGACGATACCGACTGCTCCATGCTTTATGTTTCCAGTGCAGTACCGACCTGCAAAGGCGGCTTTACCTTTACAAACATTCACTGGAGAGCACCGTCTGATTTTGACGAGACAACTAGAAGCTGGTATATAAATGCCCGCGATTCAATGGGAACAATTGTCTTTTCCAATCCTTATGTTGATGAACAGTCAAAAGGCATTGTCGTAACCCTTTCAAAGGCTTTTAAAAACAAAAGGGGTGAATTTGCCGGAGTAATAGGAATAGACCTTCTTCTGGATAAAGTCGTTGCCATGGTAAACGAAGTCAAGCTTACGGAAAGCTGCAAGGCCTACATGATTGATTCAAAAGGAAAATACGTTACTAATCCTGACCCGTATAAAGTTGCTAAGGACAACTTCTACAATGACACAGGATTTTCCGGCCTTAATTCTCAGATACCGGACAATGAACCATACCTAAACCTTAATAACGGCGAACAGTATTTTGCCGCAAGAAAAATGTCCAATCTCTGCGGATGGAAGCTTGTAGCATTCGGTCCCATTTCTGAACTTTACTCTGAACTTACAGACAGCCTCAAAATCATAATCATAATTTCTTCAATAGCCCTTTTTGTAGCAATAATCGGTTCTCTTTTCCTCTCTGTGAAAATTACTCATCCCGTCAAGCACATTGCTATTGCCCTTAAAAAGATTTCCAGCGGACATGCAGATTTAACAAACAGGCTCCACTTCAATCTTAAAAATGAAATCGGAGAAATTTCAGAAGGATTCAATTCCTTTACGGAACAGCTGCAGAAAATCATAGGAGACCTTATAAAATCCCAGAACGTTCTCTCTTCTGCAGGTACAAATCTTGACAGCAGCACGCAGGATACCTCTGAAGCAATACAAACAATCCTGAAAAACATCTCAGATGTAAACAGCCAGATTCAGAATCAGGGAAATGATGTTGAAGAAACAGCAGAAGCAGTCAATCAGATTGCAGCCAGCATTCAGTCACTCGAAAAAATGATTGCAGGTCAGGCAGAAGGAGTTTCTCAGGCAAGTTCAGCCGTGGAAGAAATGATTTCCAATATTGACTCCGTCAACAGCAGCATAGAAAAAATGGCAGAATCCTTTAACATCCTGGATGAAGACGCTCAAAACGGCAACAAAAAGCAGGAAGCCGTAAACGAACGCATTACACAGATAGAAAAGCAGTCCCAGCTTTTACAGGAAGCAAATGCCGCAATTTCCAACATAGCAGAACAGACAAACCTTCTTGCAATGAACGCAGCCATTGAAGCCGCCCATGCAGGAGAAGCCGGAAAAGGATTCAGTGTAGTTGCAGACGAAATCCGCAAGTTAAGCGAAACTTCAGGCAGCCAGTCCCGCACAATCGGAGAACAGCTCCTTAAAATTCAAGAATCAATCGAAGAAGTTGTTGCAGCCTCAGTGGAATCAAGCGAATCCTTTACATCTGTTTCAACAAAAATCAAAGAAACAGACCAGCTGGTACGTCAAATAAAATCAGCCATGGAAGAACAGAATGAAGGTTCCAAACAGATTATTACAGCCCTTCACGCAATGAATGATACAACTACAGAAGTAAAGAATTCGTCAGTAAAGATGAGCGAAGGTAACAAACAGATTCTGGATGACGTCAAGAAACTTCAGGCCTCCTCTGAACGTATAAACAATACTATTTCAGAAATGGATTCCAATGCCCACAAAATTAACGGAACCTGGACTTCCCTTACACAGATTTCCGAACAGATTAAGGGAGCCATCAACGAAATTGGTGACCAGATTAATCAGTTCACCATATAGAAAAAAGTTTTAAAATAAAAAATCCGTATCTTGTATCAGAAGCAAAAATCAGGCTTTATATCAAGATACGGTTTTTTTAAAGTTATCTGTTAAGCCAGCTGCGCTTTTCTTCTGAAACTTCCATTGCCGGAAGCAGATCAAAAATAAAAAAGACTTAGTCCTATGTGAATTTCAGAACTAAGTCCTTTAAGTCAATTACATGGTTAGTAAGCTAAACTTTTATCTACTGTAAGATAGCACCTTTGTCAGCACTTGATACTAGCTTTGCGTATCTTGCAAGGTAACCTGTCTTAACCTTAGGCTCTGGAGCAACCCATTTTGCTTTTCTTGCTGCAAGTTCTTCATCACTAACATCAAGGTGAATCTTGTAATTGTTGATGTCAAGGGTAATCATGTCTCCTTCTTCAACAAGAGCAATTGGACCGCCGACTGCAGCTTCTGGAGAACAGTGACCAAGAGAAGCACCGCGAGTAGCACCACTAAAGCGGCCGTCAGTAATCAAGGCAACCTGCTTATCAAGTCCCTGACCTGCCAAAGCGGCAGTTACAGCAAGCATTTCCCGCATACCAGGACCACCCTTTGGACCTTCGTAACGGATTACTACAACATCGCCGGCCTTAATCTGAGCCTTCTGAACAGCTTCCATTGCTTCTGATTCATCGTTGAATACCCGGGCAGGACCTGTGTGGAGCATGAGTTCCTTTGCACATGCAGAGCGTTTAACAACAGTTCCGTTTGGAGCAAGGTTTCCGAAAAGAATTGCAATACCGCCGTTGTCACTGTATGGATTTTCGATTGGACGCAAAATTTCTGGATTGCGGTTCTTAACACCAGCGATGTTTTCTGCAATTGTCTTTCCAGTTGCAGTAATAAGGTTTGTGTTGATAAGATTTTTCTTTGCAAGTTCTGCAAGAACAGCCTGAACACCACCGGCATCGTCAAGCTCGCACATAAAAGTGTGACCAGCAGGAGCCAGATGACAGAGGTTTGGAGTCCTGTTAGAAATTTCGTTTACTTCGTGAAGGTCAATCTCAACTCCAGCTTCGTGGGCAATAGCAGGAAGGTGAAGCATTGTGTTACTTGAACAGCCAAGAGCCATGTCAGCAGCAAGACCGTTGCGGAAGTTTTCTGCAGTCATCATCTGGCGTGCAGTGATTCCCTTCTTGTAAAGATTCATTACAGCCATACCAGCGTGCTTAGCCAAAGCAATGCGTTCACCAGTTACAGCAGGAATAGTTCCGTTACCTGGAAGACCAAGCCCCAGAACTTCTGTAAGACAGTTCATTGAGTTAGCAGTGAACATTCCTGAACATGCACCACAGCCAGGACATGCACGGTGTTCCATTTCCTTAAGCTGTTCTTCTGTTACTTTTCCAACAGCAAGACCACCAACAGCTTCAAACATATCAGTCAAAGAAAGATTTTTTCCAGAATATGGATTTGAAGGATCGTTACCAGCAAGATGACCTGGCATCATTGGGCCGCCCGATACAAAAACAGTTGGCAAATCAAGGCGAGCAGCAGCCATAAGCATACCTGGAACGATTTTATCACAGTTTGGAATCATAACAAGAGCGTCAAACTGATGTGCCTTTGCAACACATTCAACTGAGTCAGCAATAAGTTCGCGTGTAACCAGGGAATACTTCATACCTTCGTGACCCATGGCAATACCGTCACAAACACCGATGGCTGGGAATTCAATTGGAGTACCGCCGGCCATGCGGACACCTGCCTTTACGGCTTCTGCAATTCTGTCAAGCTCAATGTGACCTGGAATAAGTTCATTCTTTGCACAGATGATACCAACCATTGGCTGGTCAAGTTCTTCATCAGTGTAACCTGATGCGTAATAAAGTGAACGATGTGGAGCGCGTGCTACACCCTTGCATGCGTTGTCTGATTTCTTTGCCATATTCTATACCTCAAAAAATTTTTAGGAAAATTTATTCTAGAAACAAAGTATATCATGGAAGATTATAAAAATGCAATTTTTAGAAGTCCATATAACAAAGAATCAATATGTCTTCATAAAATCAAGAAGATTCACTGCCAGATTTCCGTTTTGAAGGATACTCTCAGAAAAATCAAAAAACATGGAATCAAGATCAGGATTTGCATTAAACATACCAAGACAAAGTTTTTCCATTCTGGACAAATGCTCTTCCCTGGATTTCGGAAAATCAAATCCAGTCAAAGCATCAAGAGCATCATCACCCAAAGTTCTGGACAAATCAAAATTATAGAGAACAAAAAATTCCCTGATAAGAAAAAAACAAGATTCACTGAAAAAAGGCTTCATTCTTTCAAGAAAGGCAATAAGCTTAACAAAATGGTATTCTTCATCCTGGGGATAAATATTCCATGCAAAAGATTTCCCGATCAGGCAGGACCGGCTAAAGGAATCTTCACCACGAATAAAAGCAAAGTCCATCAGAGTCAATAGCGCATCCCAGACTTTCTGCGGAATATACGGCAGTTCCACAAGAGAAATATTTTTTTCAAGCAGGGATGAAACTTTCATGAAGGATTCCTTGCCTGCCCCATTTGCCACAAAAACGCTGACTTTCTTTTTCAATGACATTCCATTCAAAGCTTTCACAAGAAAAGAAAAATCCATGGGATATGAAAAAAGCAGGATATTGAAATGATTTTCATCATCAAGGTGAAAAAAATCCATAAAAGATTTTCCGAGACTTTCTTCTATTAATTTTATTGAATAGAATCTGTCATTCCTGCAGGAAATAAAATTTTCATCAAGAATGAGTCCTCCAGTTTTATTTGTAAACCCCGGGAAAAAGTTCATTTTTTTAACATTTGCACTTCTTGTTCCAGACTTGAGCAGGTGACATTCATCAGCCCAGCTTTCTGCCGTAAGATATTCAACATTGATTATTTTCACGACTTTATTGAAATCAGGATGAAAAATTATTTCTTCAAGCCAGTCTGGTCTGCCACACTGAAAGCATTCAAGAATATATTCAGGAACGTCTGACTCAAATTGTTTTTTGCAAAGATCAGATGCATTCCAGTCATAAACATCCATTCCAAGAAAAACCTGATGTTCAAGGGATGGATCAATTTCATCTGCCATTTTTGAAAATGAATCAAGACAACTTACAACAAGAGAGATTTTATATTCATCATTTTGCTCGCTGATGGCACGACACAATCTGTAAACAACGCCAATGTCACCAAAATTATCAACAACCTTGCAAAGAATCAGAAGTTTTTTCATCAAGTGGATTTTATCAGAAACTTTATTTTTTGTCGTATATTTTTGTTTTTTTGTGTTTTCCTGCGGATATAAATTCTTGAGGTGTAAAATGAAAGTATATTGTTTTTCTCCCTTTGGTTACGAAGGATCTCTTGTATCCATTGAAGTAGACTTGAGAAGAGGAATTCCAGCAACAGACATTATTGGACTTGCAGACAGCGCAGTCAGGGAATCCAGGGAACGAATGAAAAGTGCCATCATAAATTCCGGTCTTGAGTTTCCATGCGAGCGTGTTCTAATAAGCCTGTCACCAGCTGACATAAAAAAAGAAGGTGCAGGATTTGATCTTGCAGTTGCCCTTGCAGTATTATGCGAAAAGAATTCAGTCCAAGGCCAGGACAGTATTCTGATTATGGGAGAACTGGAACTAAACGGAAAAGTCAGGCCCGTCAGAAGCATTCATGCAGCCGTTTCAACAGCACATTCTCATGGAATCAATTACTGCATTGTTCCAAAAGAAAACAAAAACGAAGCTGCTTCTGTAATCGGAATGAAAGTATTTGGTGCAGACACACTCATTGAAGCATTCAATGCCCTGTCCACCGGTGAAGTGTTTTTCAGTCCGGACAATGATGTTGAATATGACGAAAACAAGATGGATGCCGTTGTCATAGACAGCATTAACTTTCCTAAAGTTGAAAGCGGATTTGACTTCAAGGACGTAAAAAATCAGGGCAGACTGGTTCGGGCTCTTCAGATAGCTGCTGCAGGCGGCCACAATCTTCTGGCATTTGGACCTCCCGGCTGCGGAAAGACACTTTCACTTCAGAAGTTTCCATCACTTCTTCCACTACTAACAGTCGAACAGGCGCAAACCGTCACAAGAATTCATTCCATTGCAGGACTCATTCCACCGGGAAAAAGCCTCATACAAAAAAGACCCTTCAGAATGCCGCACCAGACCGCAACCGTAGAAGGAATTTGTGGCGGAGGTCCACATTGCCTTCCGGGAGAAGTAAGCCTTTCTCATAACGGAACATTGTTCCTGGATGAAGCATCAGAGTTCAGGACATCTGTTCTGCAAATGCTTAGAGTTCCACTTGAATGCTCAACCATAACTCTCAGCCGCGCAGGAAGGACAACCATATTTCCAGCTGACTTTCAACTTCTGCTCTCAACAAATCCATGTCCATGCGGAAACTATGGCTCATCAGAAAAAGTCTGTCTTTGTTCAGCACGAGCGGTAGAAATGTACTGGAAAAAATTCTCAGGCCCGCTTCTGGACAGAATTGACTTGAGGGTACAGGTTGAAACACACAGTCTCAAACTGGGAGAAGAAGAAAAAATTTCAAGATCAACGGACGACCTCAGAAAAGAAATTGCAAGAGCCATAAAAATACAAAGACAACGGCAGGAAAAAAGCAATGCAAAGCTCATGGCTTCAGAAATCAATGTTTACTGTAAAATGACTGATGAAGCCAGGGAATATTTGAACCACGAGGCAGAGAGAAATGAACTTTCACCCAGGGGATGTACTTCCTGCATAAAAGTCTGCAGGACCATATCTGACATGAAAGGCATGGAAATTCTTGATCTGGATTCAATGAAAGAAGCCGTAAGTTTCAGAAAAAACACAGGAGCAATGGAAATGTTCAAGTAGGCAAAAAAAAACTGATGCCTTAATATAGACATCAGTTAGTACCGGCTCTGAGACTTGAACTCAGACACGCTTGCGCGCAACAGATTTTGAGTCTGTCGTGTCTACCATTTCACCAAGCCGGCATGTAAAGGAACTATAACAATATAAAGCAAATTAATCAATAGGGAGTGATTGTTTTTTGGAGGTTTATTTTTGGATGAAATACAATATACTCTTTTACTTGAGGCCGTCAGGAAAACCACGGAAAGTCTCGGTCTACTATTTCAGGAGGAACCATTGAAACTGACTCATCTAAAAACCACACCAGAAAAAATTCTCAAATCAGTTTTCGGTTATTCATCATTCAGGCCACTTCAAAAGGAAATAATAGACAATGTTCTCATGGGTCGAGACACCCTAGCCGTAATGCCAACCGGCGGAGGCAAATCACTGTGCTACCAGATTCCTGCACTGCTCATGCCGGGAATGACAATCGTTGTATCACCCCTCATAGCCTTAATGCAGGACCAGGTATCCCAGCTGGAAAACTATGGAGTTGAAGCAGCGTATCTAAACTCATCACTTGACCGGGATTCATTTATATCTGTCATAAAAAAAATCCATTCGGGAAAGCTTAAGCTCCTTTACGTCTCTCCGGAAAGATTGAACACACAGCAAATGCAAAATCTGCTCCATTCCGATAACATTGAAATAAACTGCATAACCATTGACGAGGCACACTGCATTAGTGAATGGGGTCATGACTTCAGGCCAGACTATCTTGAACTCTCACGAATCAGAAAACAGTTTCCCAAGGCAGTTTGTCTTGCACTCACAGCAACAGCCACATCCATTGTAAAAAAAGACATAGCAAAAAACTTACACATGGAAAATCCTGAGATACTGACTGCAAGCTTCAACAGGGAAAATATTTTCATTCAGGTTGTAAAAAAAGAATCTGACTACCTTTCACAGATTTCAGGACTTGTTCAAAGTCACCCGGACGAAAGCGGAATCATTTACTGTCTTTCACGAAAAAAAGTTGATGAAGTGTACACATTTTTGAAAGGGCAAAGAATCAGCGCACTGCCTTATCATGCCGGACTAAGTGACGAAGAAAGAAAAAACAACCAGAAAAAATTTATTCAGGACAAGGTACGAATCATTGTTGCAACAGTTGCATTTGGAATGGGAATTAACAAACCAGATGTAAGATTTGTAATTCATTCTGACATACCAAAATCAATTGAACAGTACTATCAGGAAATAGGCCGGGCTGGCCGAGACGGAATGCCAAGCACTGCAACACTTCTCTTCTCTGGTCAAGATGCAAACAGAATCAGATTTTTGTTCAGGGACATGGAAGATTCAAGCAAGCAGGAAAAACTTTTGCATGACATGCTGATTTTCTGCCAGACAACTTCTTGCCGGCGGGAAAAGCTTCTTTCATATTTTGGTGAAAGATTTACTCCCATCACTCAGAATTCTCCGGGTGAATACAGATGCTGTGATATATGCCAGGCAAAATCCGAAAAGTCAAAAGTTGAGTTCCGTCATTTTCCCAAAAATACAGGTACCAGAAAATTTGAAGTTGAAAATCCCGGCGACAGAATACTTGTGGACAATCTAAAAAACTGGAGAAGAAAAGCCGCAGATGAACTGGGAGTCCCACCATACGTTATATTCGGCGACAGGACGCTTTACGATATAGCATGCAAAAAACCAAAATCCACGACAGAACTTCTTGCATGCAATGGAATCGGTGAAATGAAGGCAGAAAAATTCGGATATTATATTCTTCGTATAATAAAGAACTGCCAGTAGAGTTCTATATTTTAAAAAGTTTTCCGAAGTATTTTTTTGTCTCGCCAAAAATCAAAGGATTCATCCAGAGCATGAAAAGACAAAGTTTCAGGACAAACACCCTGAATGGACTTTTAAAATGTTTCTTGAAAAAATATACGCGATGCAGATTGAAATTGATTACTGAAAATGACTTGAAATACCTGACCTTATCAAGCTGCTTTTTTGTTGACGCCCCTTCAAGATGAACAATCTGAGGCCCGTCAATCAGAAGGCGTTTCTTGTTCTTTTTGTACAACCTGTATTCCAGTTCAGTTTCTTCACAGTACAAAAAAATATTCTCATCGAACAATGCATCTTCATTGTTAAGCATAAACAAATCAGCTCCAACAACCTGATCAATTTCTCCATAGTGTGGAAGGCGAGACACATTCTGATCAGGGATTCGGGCAATTGGTTTTCGAAAAACGAAATAAAGAAAAGTTCTTACACCACATGAAATAACACGAAGAAATGTATCCTTAATTGCAGTATTTAGTGAAGGAAAACTTTCACCGGAATGAGATATGTTTCCATTTTTATCCAGAAGGTTTGCTCCCATGGCACCAATATTTTCCCTGTCACTGCTGGATTCCCAGTAATCAAAAAAGATCTTAACGGCATTGTTAAGCAAAATCGTGTCACTGTTCAAAAAGAAAATATATTTTCCGCAAGCCCTTCTTGTTCCCCGGTTATTGGCTGTTCCGAATCCAAGATTTGCATTGTTTTCAATAACCATAACCTGAGGAAATTCAGACCTGATCATTTCAACACTGCCGTCAACAGATCCGTTATCGCTGACAATAACTTCAAAATCCACTGACTTTGTTTTTTCATAAATTGAATTAAGACAGTTCCTGAGCAAATCCCTTGTGTTGTAGTTTACGATTACAATGCTAACATCCATACAAATCTACTTCCTGATTTTAGAGCGTACAAATTCAACCATGGATTTTGCATAGCAATTCCCAAGCAAAACCAGGCATACAAAATATGAAACAATTCCAGCTCCAATACCGCAAACAAGCTTTATCGGAATAATGGAAACAAACATATTGATCAGATAGCATACAGCTGCCATTAAAACCGTTGAAACAAGATACTGAAAGAAAGGAACTGCCAGACGTGCAAAGAAAATATTCTTTCTGTTTACACAGGTAAATATTATGGCAAATGCAAACTCAGTAAGCAAAGTGGCAAAACCCGCGCCAAAACTTTTCCAGAATGGAATCATAAGGAAATTCAGGCAAACATTAAGGACAGCACCAGAAACCTCGCACAATAGATAAAGTCCCTCTTTGCCAGGAGAAGAAAGCATGGTTCCACCGCCAAGAAAACCAGACCAGGCACTGAACAAAATCATTGGAATAAGAATATTCAATGTTGGAATGGCAGGAATATATTTCTCACCGGAAAGCAACAGCAGAACAGGCTCACCAAAAATCAGAAGTCCGGCAATAATAGGGAATGCCAATGCCATGATAAAGTTGAGAGTCTTTTCAATAACTGACTGAAGTTCCGTTTTTGAATCACTGGCACTTTCAATTGAAAGCTTTGCAAGAAGAGTCGTGAAAACTGCAGGAAAAAGATCCCGAATCATTCTCACAAGCTTAGTTGCCGCAGAATAATAACCAACCTGAGCGTCATCTGTCAAAAAGCCAAGCATTGAAGTATCAAGCATGGAAAAAACGCTCACTGCAAGTGCCGAGCCAAAGAAAAACATGACAGGCTTAACATGCTGAGCAATGTTTAGTTTTTCCTTAACATGAAGGGAAACAAATTTTCTTGCATGAATAAGATTACACACATTTGCACCAACTGCAGAAATTACAGTCATGCATGCATAAATAACATAGTCATTTTGTGTGCGGACAAAGACAAAAAGAAACACAAGACTCAACAGTTGAATTGCCATGGATCTTATTGCAACAAACTTATATTCTTCCAGTGCCCCGTAAAGCCAGTGAAGGGAAAGGGGACTAAAAACTATGGTTGAACTGCATACAAGTAGAAGAAGCCTGTAGTCAAAAAGTTTCGGAACAAAAATCAGGGAAATTGCAAACAGACCGTATGAAATAACAGTTGAAATCAAATTCAAAAGAAAAAGTTCCATTGTAAGCTTGCTAAGCTTATCTTTGTCATGACGAACCCTGGCACCTTCCCTGATACCATAGAATTCAATTCCAAGCCCCGCAATCAGAGTGAAATATGCAACAATGGAATTTGCAAAGTTAACCTTACCGATTCCTTCCGGGGAAAGAATTCTAGATGCATAAGGAAAAGTAATGAGAGGAAAGAGCATTGACATGGCAGTCTTCATAACGTTGAAAGCTGCATTCTTCCTTATTGATTTTTCAGCCATGGATTTTTTTCTTTATTCTGATGAACATACCAAGAAATTTCTTTGTCAAAACTATAGCCTTCTTGACTGCGCTTTTCTGAAAGGTCAGGTTATCATAGTTTTTTGCAAAGTAACTGAAATACTTCCAGTCCTTTTTCTTGAGATGAACTGTCAGATACTCATAGGAATCAGAAACAATTTTTTTCTGGGTTTCATTCAATTCAAAATTATCAAGCACATATTTCAGATCAGATTCAACCTGTGCTTCATTTTCAAGATCACGGGCAGTTGTCTTTGTTACCTTTAAGTCTGTGAAAATATTTCTTGTATCATTGGTAGTCTGATTTGATCCGTGCTGGCGATACAGAAGAGTTTCATCTGTCACATAGCGGATTCCCTTTGTGCATGCAGCCTTAAGTCCAAGCCACTTGTCATGGAATTTAAATGAATCCGGAATCGGGAGACAAGACTGAACAAATGCTTTTTTTGCAAGAACAGTTGACCCCTGAACGATTGTCTTCTGGCACAGGTACATAAGCTGGCTGTCGGGATTTTCACTCACATAGTCAAAGGCCAGAACATCCTTCATCATTGTTGAACCCAGAGACTTTCCTTCACCATCAACGAGCAGCGCATTTGTGCACACCAGATCAACTCCGGTAGATTCAATGCACATCAATGACTTTTCAAGCTTTTCAGGAAGCCAGATATCATCCTGATCACTGAGGGCAACATAATCACCTGAGCAAAGAGAAATTGCCTTTTCAAAATTCTTCTTGAAACCAAGATTAGTTTCGTTCAGGTACACCTTGATTCTGGAATCCAGCTTAGCATAATCCTCAAGAATTTTTCTCGTGTTGTCCCTGGAACAATCATCACAGATTACAATCTCAAAATCCTGAATGGTCTGATTGAGAATGGAATCCAGCTGAACTGGAAGATATTTTTCTCCGTTGTATGTAGCCATTGCCACTGAAATCATATTTATATCCTAAACTAGAAATTATACTTTGCCCACAATGAAAGCTTGTTGTTGTAAATATAACTCTTAGCTTTTACTGGTGAATCCTCATACATATAAAACTGGTATCTTGTAAGCTCATAGGATCCACCCACACGCAGGTTCTGATTCAAAAAATAATCAGTTGAAAGGCCAAGCGTGATTGCAGTTCTCCATTTCTGGCAATACCTTATGTAGGCCTCATTGTCCAGAAGATTTTCTGGAATCGAAAGCCCAACTGCCTTGTTAAAGTTATAGTTGGAATCATCAACATGCCTGTGAAGGCTTATCATGGATGAGCCTTTCGGATAGAACAAGCGGAATCCAAGATACTGGCTGTTTCCGGCATATCCCGTGCCGGCACCAACAATCTGGCCCTTGTTTGTGTATCCCTGGGTAATATCATAGTGGAAATAGAATCCCGAATATCCAGACGAGAAGAAATAGTCCTTGCTGAGTTCAAAATCACTGTGCTCAAAGATCAGCTCACCGTAGATCTTCTTTTCCTCAGATATTGAAAGCGTCTTCTTTGCACCAATAGTGTATGCCGAAGCATGTTCAGGTGCAACTGTCCAAAATCCGGGCATAAGTCCATCATCAATTGCATACTCCCCGTATATCTCAATTCCACCTGCAGGAATCACATAATCTGCAAATAAAGAAATTTTCTTGTCATCATCAATATTTCCCAGTTCTCGAGAAATAGGACTATAGAACGGGTTCATGTACTTGAGAGAAAAATTTCCCCAGTATGTTAGCATGGTTCTTGAGGCACCAACAGTAAATCCCTTCAGGAAAGACGGAGAATATGAAAGCATCATGGAGTTTACAAGTCTTTCATCATTATCAGAATTTGAATCAAAATAATCTGACTCATAGAGCTTGCCCATCCAGAGGCGAGCCTCAATGTCACCAAGATACCATCCAAGCTTAGGAATTGTAACTTTTGTCTTCCTGAGACCAACATCAACCTTCGGGAATCCGGCAGCATTGTTTGAAGACATGATCGGATTAAGCCATGCAGGTCCAAGCCAGACATTCTGAGTTCCAAAACCTGCTGTCAGGTTGTGCCATGTGTAGCGTACCTCACTGTCGCCCCAGTCAAAATTGTAGTATGCACTGTCACCAAAACGCTGAGGCATATCAATATAATATCCACCGCCGGAAAAATAACCGTACTCACTTTCATAGACACTTTTCTTGTATGTGTAGTCCAGGTTCTGGCTGAATGTGAGCTGCGGCTTCAATGTTACCTCAAAGCCATATCCCTCAAGACGGGCACCTCCAGTCAGGGAAGAATTGAACCCCTTTCCCTGCCACAAGGCACTGTCATTCTGTCCGTATGGAACCTTTGTATTGAATGAATTGTACCAGTCAGGGCCATAGATTCTGTATGACATTTTCTGATTGATTCCACGTGTAAAAAAATTTTCCGAAGGATTTTCAGACTCAAAAAGAATATGACTTGTTCCAGGGTTTTGTTCGTTCCAGACATGGGATTCATCATTCAAAATCCATTTTGAATCACTCAATGTCCTGTATGACATAAAGGAACGGTCTGCAAGTCCCTGTATAGACAGAAAATCAAAATATTCTTCTTCCAATGACTTCAAGGTTTCCTGTGAAAAGACCGGATGAAGCATCATGGCCAATGCCGGCAGAAGGACTAAATTTTTAATGCTTGATTCTAATTTCATGTTTTCTATTATAGTTGAACCGGACAATTTTCTCAACAAAGACCCTGTTTCACGCAACAAATTCAAATTTATCGATTAATTTTCTTGACATGAACAGGAAATGGTGTTACTGTAAATAGAAACGTTACTACTAATAGTAACATACACAACGGAGGAAATTATGGACGAAATGAACATGGACGGAGAAAAAAGACAGCTTAAGACTGAAAAAAAATCAGGACTGCAGATTCGCGACCTTGTGCTTGTGGCAATTCTTCTTGCCGCAGGTGCTGTCCTTAAGTTTTTTGTGGGATCATTCATCAACATTGGCGGAATGAAACCAAACTTCATCATTGCAATGTACTGCATGGCAATTGTACTCATCAGACCTGGAATCATGGAGGCTGCAATCATTGGTATTCTTGCCGGAGCTATATGCCAGTTCTTCCCGGGCACACCATACCTGAACTTTGCATCTGAAATTGCAGGAACTCTTGCCATGGCTCTAATTATCCGCATTCCGTTTCTTGAAGCAATCAAGCCTTTGTATTCAACTTTCCTGAGCACGGTAGTTTCAGGCGGATTGTACACAGTGCTTTTGATTTTCGTAATGAAAATGGACGTAAACACATTGAATGCATATATTCCCATTGTTCTGTGCACAGCTACAATTAACTGTATTATTGTCGAGGTTCTGTACTTTCCTCTCAAAAAAACATTAAAATAGAACATACAGAAAGCTCGGAAAACAGCAGTCAAAGCAATTGGGAAGGCTGACTGCAATTTCATTTTAAACCACAACAAAGGAAACCTTCAGCAACTTATCTGTTTTGATTTCTTACATAACAAAGAAAAAAACAGGGTTTTACGAAGGTCACGCAATTATGATTCAGATTCAAAAACTAGGATTTTCTTACGACGGCTCAAAAAGTCCCGCACTCAAAAACATTTCCATGGATATAGAAGATGGAGATTTTCTAGGCATAATCGGAGCATCCGGGGCCGGAAAAACCACACTTAGCTGTGCCATAAACGGAATCATTCCACACCACTACAAGGGAGAATACTACGGCAAGGTTCTTGTCAACAAAAAGGATGTCTTTGACACAAACCCCTGCGACCTTGCCCTCGAAGTTGGAAGTGTATTTCAGGATGTGGAAAGCCAGATTACCAACACAGTCGTGGAAGATGAAATTCTTTTTGGACTTGAAAATTTTGGAATAGACAAATCAGAAATTTTCCAGCGTCTTGAATGGGCCATGAAAAAAACCGGAATCGAAAACCTGAGGGAAAGAGAAATCTCAAGTTTGTCTGGAGACCAGAAGCAGAAAGTGGCCATTGCATCAATCATTGCACTGAGACCAAAAATTCTTGTTCTTGACGAACCAACAGGAGAACTTGATCCAGTTGCCAGCAGGAACATATTCTCAATTCTACGTGAACTTAACGAAGATTACGGCATGACAATTATAGTTATCGAGCAGAAAATAATGCTTCTTGGTGAATACGCCAGGCACCTTGCCGTTATGGATAATGGAACTCTACTGTACCACGGAAAAACCAGGGAAATTCTCATGCACTCGAAGAAACTTCTTGAACTTGGGGTAAACTGTCCGAGAGTTGTTACATTTTATGACGAGCTTGCAGAACTGGGAACAGTCAATAAAGAAAAAGATCAAATCTGCATAAACATAGAAGAAGCAAAAAAACTTGTGGAGGAAAAACTATGATTGAAGTAAAGAATCTTGTATTCGGTTACGGAAAGAAAAAAAACTTCCACAAAATTATCAATAATGTTTCCTTCACAATAAATGACGGTGAATTCGTTGCAATTGCCGGTGAAAACGGAGCTGGAAAATCAACTCTGTCAAAACTAATTTCAGGGCTCATAAAACCGGTTGAAGGATCAGTCACAATAAACTCTCTGGACACAAAAAAAACAAAGAACAGCATCATTGCAAGACAAATTGGTTTTCTGTTCCAGAATCCGGACAGGCAGCTTTGCTGTTACACTGTGAAGGATGAAATTGCATTTGGACTAAAAGCCCTTCACTATGGATCTGAAAAGGAAATAGAAGAACGAACAAATGAAATAATCAGGGAATTCAATTTCACACCCCATGAGGAACCCTTTGCCCTGAGCCGTGGACAAAGACAGAGACTTGCCCTTGCTTCAATAATTGCAGTCAAACCAAAAATCATGATTCTTGATGAACCTACTACCGGACTTGACTACAAGGAATGCATGGAAATCATGGGAGAAATCAAGAAACTCAATCAGAAGGGATGCACTGTAATCATGGTGTGCCATGACATGGAACTTGTAATGGACTTTGCAGACCGAATGATTCTTCTTTCAAAAGGCGAAGTTTCAGCAGACGGAAAAACAGTTGAAATCATGCAGAACAGGGAACTTCTTGAAAAATCAAGTCTACTTCCGCCTCAAATTGTCGGACTTTATCTTGAATTACAGAAAAACCATCCAGACCTGTTCCCCCATCAGACAAGCAGGGAAGCACTCACAGAAAAGGCTGTGGCAGCAATCATCGGAGGAAAAAAATGAAGGGGTTTCTAAGCTTCATTCCGGGAAATTCATTTTTCCATAATCTGAATCCAGTAACAAAATTGTTCTATTCAATGGCCATCTGCGCAGGATGTTTCATGTCAGACAAGTGGCAGGTTCTGCTGTTTCTTCTTGCCGTGGGAATTCTTTCGGGAATAGTCTCAGGTATTTGCCAGAGAACTTTCTCTCTTCTAAAGGGCCTTTTCAAGGTTTCAATTTTTCTTGTTACGCTACAGATTCTTTTAATAAGAACCGGAAACACAATTTGGACAATACCCCTAGTCAACCTGGCAATCACCGATAATGGAATCAACACATCAGCGGTTCTTGTTCTAAAGCTTTCAGGAGCAACTCTTCCCCTTGCACTTATGCTTTCTGTAACAAAACTGCAGGATCTTTCAAATGCCCTTGTTGACAAGCTGAGAATCCCATACAAGTATGCATTCACACTCACAACAGCCATCAAATTCATTCCAGTATTTGCAGAAGAAATGGCAGGAATCATTGAGGCCCAGACATCCAGGGGAATTACTCTGGACACAAAAAATCCATTCAAAAAGGTAGCATTGATTCTTCCACTGTGTGCTCCACTACTCGTTTCTTCAGTCAGAAAAACCAGTGCAACAGCAATTGCCGCAGACCTTAGGGGATTCAAGCTCAGAACCAGAAACAGCATCATAAAAAAGCAGGGCACAAAATTCATTGACGTGGTTTGCGTTGTTTTTTCCCTTCTGCTAGTAGCAATTTCACTTGAAGCAAAATTTGCTCTTGTGGGAATCACCATTCCAGGACTCTAGCAACTTTCATCATTCATACTGAACAAAAAAAAATGCCGGTAAAGAAAATTTCCTTATCGGCATCTGTCATAAAAGATTTGTGCCGTCATGTTATGTGAACGGCATTTTTTTTTACTTATTCTAGTCCTCAAGGCACTTGTCAAGTTCAGCAGAAATTGCTTCCTTATCAAGATTCTGACCAATAACACAAAGCTTGATCATTCTGTCGCCAACCTTTTCATCCCATTCGTCCTTGATCTTTGGATTGGCATCAAGAATCTTCTTCTGTTCCTTTGGATCACAGGCAGCAATCCACTGTCCTGAATAACCGGCCTGAATCTGACGACCTGAAGTCTCAAAAACCCAGGCCATTTCAGGTTCATCACCAAACCACATAAGACCCTTACAGCGAATAATGTTGCGAGGCCATTTGTTTGCAAATTCATCCAGTTTCTGACGGTTAAAAGGCTTTCTTCTATAATAAATGAAAGTTCCGATTCCATATTCGTCTTCACTTTCACCTTCATGCTTGTGCTCGTGATGATGGTGATGATGGCAATGTTCATCGCAGTGATGTCCTTCTTCACCATGGGCTGGATTATGATCATGGTCATGACCGTCATCATCATGGTGGTGATGATGCTCATGTTCTTCATGGTCATGGTGGTGCTCATGCTCGTCTTCAACTTCATCTTCCTCAAGATGCTTGCACCATCCTGCACTTGCATAAACAGTATCAAATTCAAATGAATTTGTTCCCATGATTTTTGAAACCTCAACATTACCATGATCAGTTTCAATAATGTTTACACCCGGGTGAAGAACCTCAATAACCTTTCTAACTTTCTTGAAATCTTCCTCAGAAACAAGATCCTTCTTGTTGATTACAAGAGTTGAACAGAATTCAATCTGCTGAACCAGAAGGCTTTCAATATCTTCTTCGCCCATGTCATCTTTCTTCAAAAGCTTGTCTCCGCCTGCAAATTCATCAACAAGACGTGCAGCATCAACAACACCTACAACATTATCCAGCTTACCGTTCTTGATAAGTTCAAGTTCCTGCGCAATTGGCATTGGCTCACAAACACCAGATGCTTCAATCATGATATAGTCAAACTTTCCGCTCTTAATGAGGTTCTCGATGTTCTTTACCATGTCGCTCTTGAGTGTGCAGCAAAGGCAACCGTTTGTCATAGGAACGATGCTTGTTGTGTCTGTAATCTTTGCTCCATCAGCAATAAGCTTTGCATCAACATTTACTTCACCTATATCATTAACGATTACGGCAACCTTATATCCTTCCTGATTTGAAAGGATTCTATTCATAAGTGTAGTCTTTCCGGCTCCAAGATAGCCACAAAGCAGTGTAATTGGTGTAATATTCTTTGCCATGATTTTCTCCAATAATTATATAGAAGATACTAAATTTTCAAAAAAAAAGCAAAATCAAAAAAAGCCATATCTGCAGAAAACAAAAAAAATCTTGAAAAATATGATTTTTGACCGATAATATAAGCATGGGATAAGGATTTTTTTTATTATCCCTGCTAATCAGGTATTCAATTTTGGAGAACTCCGCAAGGATTCCCCACTAGTATGGAGATTTTATGGAACTCAAACAGAAAAAAGGCAGACTCGTAGTAAAGCTCCTTCTTATCATCGCAGCAGCATTTGTTGCATTGAATGTAATACAGGTAGCTGTTATCTCACAGTACACAAAAAGCAAGATGGCTAATGTTGCTGAAACAAACTATCAGGTGCTGACAAATGAATTCAGTGATTCGATTACTTCAACAATCGAAAAATATTATGCAGAACTGGCAACTTACACGAAAAATCATATCGTAAAAACAAAGGATCCTAAAAAAATCGTTGCATGGCTCAGGGAAAATTCTGACATCCGTCCAGATGACTTTGACTATGTTGCCTTCGTTGACAAGGATGGAAACTTTGACTCAGACATCAACACTCATACAGTTATTAAGGACCGTGACTACTTCCAGGCAATCATGGTTGACAAGAAAAACTTCTATGTGGACGATCCAGTATCATCAAAGACCAGCGGAAAGACAGTTTTGCACATCTGCCGTCCTGTTGACGTAGACGGTGAAAGAATCGGCTTTTTCACTGCAGTTATTCTTGTTGAACACATTCAGCACATTGTTGAGGGAAAGACAATCGGAAAAACTGGTGTAGCAACAATCTACTCATCAAAGAATGACCCCATCGGCACATCAGGTGATATGGAAACCATCAAGAAGTCAATGGCAAGGCCAGGAGAGGCACAGAGATTCGCAAGCAATGTTGGAAATCTCGGTGGAAAACAGGGAATCTTCTATTTGACTTTCGCTGAAGGAAAAAAGATGTTCATTTACAGCCCTGTAAAGAACACAAAATGGTACATCACAACAGCCATTGACCATGCAGAAGTAATTGAAGCATCTGATGCTACATCAAAACTTATCATCACATTCAGCATCATCACTGCAGTTGTCCTCATCATCATTATTGCTCTTGCAATCACATCTTCTATCAAACCTTTGATTGTTGTTGAAACGGCAATCAACGAAATTGCAACAGGTAATGCAGACCTCACAAAGCGCATCCAGCTTAAGGGAGCAAACAACAACGAAATCGGACGCGTGGTAGACGGATTCAACCAGTTTACTGCAAAGCTTCAGGAAATCGTCAAGGAACTCAAGTACTCTAAGCAGGAACTCACAACAACTGGTGGAGACCTTACAGCAAGTACACAGGACACAGCATCTTCAATCGAACAGATTATTGCAAACATCAACGCAATGGGTTCAAACATCAACCAGCAGTCAGACAGCGTTCACCAGACAGCAGGAGCCGTTAACGAAATTGCATCAAACATCGAGTCTCTCAACAGAATGATTGAAGCACAGACATCAAGCGTAACTCAGGCTTCTGCAGCTGTTGAAGAAATGATTGGAAACATCAACTCTGTAAACTCATCAGTTGGAAAGATGGCAGAATCATTCGAAATGCTCGAAAGAAAGGCACAGGATGGTGTTCAGAAGCAGGAAGACGTAAATGCCCGCATTGCAATCATCGCAAGCGAAAGCGAAGCACTTCAGGAAGCAAACTCTGTTATTTCTTCTATTGCAGAACAGACAAACCTTCTTGCCATGAATGCCGCAATCGAAGCAGCTCATGCAGGTGAAGCAGGAAAGGGATTCAGTGTTGTTGCAGACGAAATCAGAAAGCTTTCAGAAACATCATCTGAACAGTCTAACACAATCGGTGAGCGTCTCCAGAAAATCACTGAAGGCATTGAAGAAATTGTTAGGGAATCAAAGAATGCATCTGAATCATTCGCAGCTGTTTCTAACGGAATGGGAGAAACAAGCAATCTTGTTATGGAAATCAAGAATGCTATGGAAGAGCAGGAAGAAGGATCTAAGCAGATTTCTGTTGCTCTCCATAACATGAATGACAGTTCTCTTCAGGTTAAGAATGCATCTGAAGAAATGTCAGAAGGAAACAAGGCAATTCTTACAGAAATCAAGAGTCTTCAGGAAGCTACATTCAGCATGAAGTCTGGAATGGAAGAGATGTCTGTAGGTGCAACAAAGATCAACGAAACTGGTGCTGCACTGTCAGGAATCTCTGATCAGATGGGAGCTGCAATCAACAAGATTGGAGAACAGGTAGACTTGTTCAAGGTATAATTAAGATTGAATACACTTCCCTCAGGGCATTGCCTTGAGGGATTTTTTTTGTCCAGATCAAAAGGGCATTCCAGGAGCAGGAATCTGAAGCTTTCCATACTTTCCATAACATACAAATATCATTAGAATTATTAATCATGGAAAGCTCAGAATCAAATCAGCAGGAAGAAATCAAAGGAATTTGCTATGATTGCCTTCGACCACTAAAATCGTGCTACTGCAAGTATACGGCACCAGTTGAATCAGGGATCAAATTCGTTATTCTCATGCACCCAAAAGAAGCCAAGCATCAGAGAACGGGAACTGGTCGACTTGCACATCTGTGCCTTCCAGAAAGTGAAATCATAATGGGAATTGATTTTACCCATAACAAGAGACTGAACGACCTGTTGAAGGATCCCCAGTATTTTCCGGTAATGCTATACCCTGACCCGGATGCATGGAACGTAAACAGAGAAGGATTTGCAGAAAAACTCACAGACAAAAAACTTCTTGTTATCATCATTGACTCAACCTGGTTCTGCTCAAAGAAGATGATAAGGCTCAGCACAAACGTCAACACTCTTCCAAAATTTTCTTTTGCAAACCTTTACAAAAGCATTTTCACATTCAAGGAAGAACCTGAAGAATACTGCATTTCAACAATTGAATCCTGCTACTATCTGATAAAGGAAATGCAGGGCAAAGGGCTTTCACCAAAAGAAGCAGATCCAGAACCACTGATGAACGTTTTCAAGGCAATGATAAAATACCAGCTTGAAATGGAAAATAAGCGTGTTCTCGGCCTCATTCCAAACAGTCATGCAAAGGACCACAAATACACAAAACTGAAGAACATTCCGGAATTCCTACAGAAATACACACCAAAGGAATTTGAAGAAAAGAAATAACAAAACGATCTATTTATTTTGTGTAAACTGATTTTGAATTTGCGCCACCAGGAGTTACCTTGTTCGTAACAATCCATGTGTCACGAGAATTTGGGAAAGGTTCACCAGACAAATACAACCCCTTGTCATAGTCCGCCTGGATCTGTTCAACATTGATTCTTGAGTAGCTTCTTGAGGCTGCAGTTGCTGTTACGTAATCTGCACAAACAATATTACCTGCATCAAAGCCACCCTGCCATATTCCTGCATCCCAGATTTTCTGCAAGTAGCGCTCACATGCACTGTTCCAGGATTTAAGGGAACTCTTGCCAAATATTACGGCATCAATTATTGATGAATCCTGGGAATTTCTTACGTAAACAACATCGTTGTCAGGAAAAACGGCATCAAGATTTTCAGACCACAAGTCTCTTGATGAGCTGGAATCAACATGAGTTGAAAGAAGAAGATTTGAATCAAGTTCACTTATCATTCCATCTTCAACAACTTTTTTTGTGTTCCCTTTTCTCATGTGAACCGTAACATAGTCACCTTTTTTTACATCACATGGAGGAATAACATATTTGGTTTTTGATCCATCACTTGCCGAGGAAATTTCAATTCCACTGAGATTCCCATCTTCCAGAACATAAAGTTCAACATATTCTCCCTTATGAACCTTGACCTTATTCACACTGGCAATTCCATAACAATTTCTAACTTCACTGAGTATGACCCTGGCCATATTGTCATTATAACCAAGGAAAGGAATTGAGAAAGTCAGGGTATTCCCCTTTTCATCACGAACAGTTCCCTCTGCAACATAGGTTTCACCCGTAACAGTTGAATCAGCAAACCGGAGCATTGCAGTTTTGGAATCATTTTCATATTCAGCTGAACAAATCCGGGAAAAAGTTTCTCCGTCATTTTTTTTGAAGACATAAACATCAGAAACTGTTACATTTCTTGAAAAGTCAATTGTGACACAATTCGCTGAAGCTACACAGAAAGATTTAATCTTGGGAACGGAATAATCCCCATCAATCAAATCAACACCTTCAACTGTAGACCGGCATCCGGCTGGATTTAGACAGAGAAGCACCAGAATAACAAGGGTCACAGCCGGACACAAAAATGTCAGCACAAAATTTTTTACCTGTTTTTTCATTTTCACCTCATTAAGTGCAGAAAAATCACGAACCTGCACCTTTTAAATAAATTGTTGTCGCTGGAAATTCAAAATGTAAAAAAAATTTGAAACCTAATTGAAGAAAATATGTCAAATATATATGAATGAATATAAGAACAGGGAGACTATAAATATGGAATACAAGGAATATAGAGATGGTGATGCATTTATTTCACAGAAAAGAATTTATTTTGCTGATGCAAACCCTACTAAGGACATAAGCCTTCAGCAAATTATGAAAATTGCCTCAGATATTGCCGTTGAAGACTACAGGGAGCGCGGACTTTCAAGAGAATTTCTAGCTGAAAAGGGATATGCACTTCTTGTTTCAAGAAACTCTTTCAGAATCCACAAAAGGCCACAGGAAAACCAGGTAATACAAATTAAAACCTGGGAAGGAAAACCAGAGGCACTCCAGTTAAAGCGAGCCTATGAATTCCGGGACATAGAAGGAGAACTTCTCATAACCGGGAATTCAACATGGCTTGTTGTTGATCTTGCAAAGCGCAGAATGATTCCGACAAAAATGTTTACACTAAGGCCAAACCCGGAAAAAGAAATTTCAGTTGATTGTCTTGATCCTGCAAAAATTACTGCTCCAGATGGCATGAAACTTTTTGGAAAGCACAAGATTGTATACTCAGATCTGGACACAAACGGTCATACAACAAACTCCAGATACGCGGCTTTCATAGAAGATGTGATTCCTGAAGAATTCCGCAGCCTTAACTTAAAAGACATAAGGCTCAACTACTCAAAGGAAGCTGTCCTTGGCGAAGAACTCTATATCTACGGAATGATCAGTGAGGACAAAAAAACATTGACTATTATTGGAAAAATTGAGGACAAGGAAATTTCCTTTGAGTCACAATTGTTTTACTAAAAAAAATTAATCCGGTCGTTTTTTTACAGACATTTTCCTGAATATTACAAGATAGAATGATATCATGAGAGTGCCTGTCAAAACCCACGAGGCCGGGTAAACATTCATGAGCATTTCAAATGTGGGGATTTTTTTGAACACGACTAAAATCCATCCCATTCTGAAAAAACACGTGCAGACCAGAGTAATAATTGCAGGCGTAAGGGACCATCCCATTCCACGCAGGGCGCCTGCAGTAATTTCGTATGATGAAGTCATAAACTCAAGGGTCTCAACGTGCAAAAGCCTGATCAGGGCAAACTCAAGAGCTCCCGCATCATCAGTATAAATTCCGGCAAAGAACTTCTTGAATGAAACAAATAGTACACATAGAATTCCAGAGCCCACAACAGAACAGATCATGCACAGCTTGAAAATTTTTCTGCACCTGGACATATTTCCCGCACCAAAATTCTGGCTTGTAAATGAAACACAAGTCTGGTAGAAAGAATTCACTATAAAATAAGAATAGTACTCATAGTTGAGGGCTGCCGCACTTCCTGCAGAGGCAACTTCTCCAAAAGAATTTATTGCACTTAGAATAACAGTGTTTGAAAATGAAAAGACCATTCCCTGAACACCCGCCGGCACTCCAATTCTAATCATATTCCACAAGACATTTCCATCTATGCAGAGTTTTCTGAAATCAAATTTGAATTCATCAGTTTGTTTCATCAGGTAAAAAACCAAAAGAAGGGCACTAATTGCATTTGAAATAAATGTTGCAAGTCCAACGCCTTCAACACCCATGTGAAACACAATTACAAAAAGAAGATTCAAAAGAACATTTGTTACACCAGAAGCAAAAAGAGCATAAAGAGGAACCTTTGTGTTTCCCTTACTTCGAAGAACGGCTGATGCAAAATTGTAAACCATTATAAAAGGCATTCCCAGAAAATACAGCTTAAGATAAACCACAGCCAGAGGAAGAACGTTTTCCGGAGTATTTGCAAGAAGCAGAAGTTTCTCTGAGACAACCATTCCAAAAAAAATCAAGAAAATTCCGCTCACAAGTGAAACAAGAATTATAGTATGAAGGGCACGAGGAATACGATCCTTTCTACCCTGTCCAATAAGATTTGCAACAACAACATTGGCACCAAGTGAAAGCCCGAGAAAAACATTAATAATCAGATTTATGACCGGAGCATTTGAGCCTACCGCTGCAAGAGCACTCTTTCCAACATAGTGCCCAACGATTGCAGTATCAGCTGAATTAAAAAGCTGCTGGAGAATGCTGGATGCTGCCAGAGGAAGCGCAAATAAAATCAGCTTGCCAAGAAGAGGTCCAGACGTCATTTCAATTTCTCTGTTGTTTCCCATGGCTAAATTATAGAATTAAGCAATAAATTATGCTATATTTTCTCAAAACTTATGGATTCAATATTTTGAAAAAAAAATCCATAAACAAATATTCTGGTAAAAAAAATTATGCGTAATAAACTTGATTCATTATTTGGAAATGCGGCCTTCTACAAAAAAGTTGCAGTAATAGGATTACCAATTGTTATTCAAAATGCAATCACAAATTTCGTTGAGCTTCTGGACAATGTAATGGTTGGAAGAACAGGAACAGATCCAATGAATGCAGTAAGCATTGTTGTTCAGTTGATTTTTGTGTTCAATCTTTGTGTGTGGGGATTTTGCTGCGGTGCCGGAATTTTCACTGCTCAATTCTACGGAAAGCAGGATCACAAGGGAGTTCAACATACATTCAGGGCAAAATTCTACATAGCAGGAGCCATCACTCTTGCATTTGCAATTTTCTTCCATTACAAGGCAGACTATTTCCTCTTGAAATTCATTCACCAGTCAAATGATATCGGAAATCCAGAAGCCACTCTTGCCTACGCAAAGCAATATCTTTCCATAATGATTGTTGCAATGATTCCCTTTGCAATTTCACAGGCTTACACCAACACACTGAGAGATATTGGAGAAACAAGAATTCCCATGATTGCTGGAATTTGTGCAGTTGTTGTGAACCTCTCGTTAAACTACATTCTTATTTTTGGAAATTTTGGTGCACCTAAAATGGGAATCATGGGAGCTGCAATTGCAACCTGTGTTTCAAGATTTGTTGAAAACATAATAGTCATATCATGGACTCACTCTCATCCGGACAGATGCAGGTTCATTGTGGGAGCATATTCTTCGCCAAAAATTCCACCACGCCTCATGAAAGAAATTCTCATAAAGGGACTTCCCCTTGGAGCAAATGAAACTTTCTGGGCACTTGGAATCACAATGCTGAACCAGAATTTTTCTTTGCGCGGACTTGACGTAATTGGAGCCATAAGCATAACTTCAACCATTGCAAATCTTTTCAATGTAGTTCTGTTTGCCAATGGTGAATCAATATCAATTATTGTTGGACACCTGCTAGGAGCAAATGAAATAAAGGAAGCAAAAAAATCTGCAACAAGAATGATTTCACTTTCATTCTTTTCTTATCTGATTCTTTGCCTTATTTTGATTCTCTGCAGAAATGCATTTCCGGCAATATACAACACGGATCAAAAAATAAAGGAACTTGCCTCAATATTTATTTTTCAAACTGCCATATTCCTGCCAGTAAATGCACTTATTCACAATTGTTACTTTACAGTCAGAACCGGAGGAAAAACTTTTATCACATTCCTTTTTGACAGTGTATTCACATGGGTATTTCTCGTGCCGTCAGCATTTATTCTTGTCAGATACACAAACCTTTCAATAATAACAATCTACCTGCTGATTAAGTGCTGGGACCTGCTCAAGGCTGCAATCGGTCTTCTTCTTGTACATAAGGGAGTTTGGCTCAACTGCATGGTTCAGGAAAAATCCTGATGACAAAAAAAGCTGTCCGCTGCAAGGGGTCTTTTGCAACAGACAGCCAGATCTATTGTCACGCCTAAAGAGCGCAACTAACTAATTTAAATCCTGCAAAGCATCATAGCCAGACTCGCCTGTGCGAATTTTGATTACGTCGTTGATTTCGTATACGAAGATCTTTCCATCACCAATATGACCTGTGTACAAAGCCTTCTTTGCAGCTTCAACAACTTCCTTTACAGGAATCTTTGCAACTACAATTTCAACTTTGATCTTTGGAAGGAGCTGAATGTCAACCGGAACACCACGATAGTATTCGCTTGCACCCTTCTGCATTCCACATCCCATTACATTAACAACAGTCATTCCAGTTACACCGATTGAGTTCATTGCAAACTTGAGTGCGTTGAACTTGTTCTGACGTGTAATGATTACAACCTTGTGAATTGAACTATCTTTAGAACTTGGTGTTGTAGCAGGAACAACAACAGGAACAGCCTGGTCAATACTGATTCCGGCTTCTTCTGCTTCTGCAACTTCTTCTGAAGAATACTGAACAGAAATACCTGCATAAGAAGACTGAATACCATGTTCAAGCTTATCAAGACCAAGGATTTCTTCTTCTGCTGTTACGCGGAGTCCCAGTGTCTTTTTTATGATGAAGAACACAATGATCATTGTCACGGCTGTATAAAGAGCTACAGAAACAAAACCTGTAAGCTGAAGTCCAAGCTGAGTGAATCCTCCGCCGTAGAAAACACCGGCACCAATTTCAGATGCACCAGGAACATTTGGATTTGCAAAAAGTCCTACTGCAATTGTTCCCCAGATACCGTTGAGACAGTGAACTGCAACAGCACCTACTGGGTCATCGATGTGAAGTACATTGTCAAGGAACCATACGCCGAAGACTACAAGAAGACCAGCAACAATACCGATGATTGCAGCACCAGATGCATCTGTAACATCACAAGGAGCTGTGATTGCAACAAGACCTGCCAATGATGCGTTGAGACACATTGAAACATCAGGCTTCTTATATTTGATCCATGTAAAAATCATACATGTAACTGTTGCGATTGCAGGAGCTACAGTTGTTGTAAGGAAGATTGAAGCAAGCTGATCAAGGGAAGTAGCAGCTGCACCGTTAAATCCGTACCAACCAAACCATAGGATGAAACAACCGAGGGCACCCATTGGAAGGTTGTGTCCAGGGAAAGCATTTACCTTAACAATTTTTCCTGTTGAATCCTTTTCAAATTTTCCAAGACGTGGTCCAAGCATCTTTGCACCAATCAAAGCTGAAATACCACCAACCATGTGGATTGCACAGCTACCGGCAAAGTCATGGAATCCCATCTGTGAAAGCCATCCACCGCCCCAGATCCAGTGTGCTTCGATAGGATAAATCAATCCTGAAATGACTGCTGAATATACACAGTATGAAAGGAACTTTGTGCGTTCTGCCATGGCACCAGAAACGATTGTTGCTGTTGTTGCGCAGAACACAAGGTTGAACACAAAGTTCGACCAGTCAAAGTTTGAATATGAACCAAAAAGGTCAAATCCAGGTTTTCCGATAAGACCTGCAACATCTTCTCCAAGAAGAAGGCTGAAACCAATGATCATGAATGTTACTGTACCGATACAGAAGTCCATGAGGTTTTTCATGATAATATTACCGGCATTTTTTGCACGAGTAAAACCTGTTTCAACCATTGCAAATCCGGCCTGCATCCAGAATACCAGTGCAGCACCGATGAGGAACCAGACTCCAAAGAGCTGGCTTGACATAGCAGACATTACTTCTTCCATAATTATTGACCTCCAGAAGAAAAAAAATGGCGTACACTTCCCGAAATTCACAAGAACCTGCATGCAAGAATTCCTGTATCCAGAGAAATGTACGCCATTGTACAAAATAAAAAAAAGCCACCAACGGCATTGCCATCAGTGACTTCATTGTCAGTTATGATTTAGTTATATAGTTTGTTGATGAATTAGTCAATAAACCCATAATATGAAGTTCCGAAATTTACAAAATCAATATTCACCATCCCTTGAATATTCATCGCTAAGTTCAGAGTAAGTAACAACCGGTAGTGAAGAGTTGGCATTTGCATTATCAAAGTTGAAATTTGTAAATTCACAGATATCCCTTATGGCAAATGATGCAAGGTCAACTGATACAGCTCTTGAATGGAATTTCATTCCGCCATTGATTTTTTTCTTATCATCAGCAAGCCAGACATTAACTCCGAAGTCAGCAACAACAAGTTCCTTTGGTTTTACTGCAATAAAGCGCATTGGTCCAAGAAAGGAATTTGAAAAATCCCCGACTTCCGGTATATATGCATTGAGCTTTTTGCAAATAAGAATATTCGGATTCACAGGAATCAGTTCAGAAGGAGGAGCCATTACCTTTGGATTTTTAGTCCAGCCAAGAATTTTTTCCATGTTCAGCACATTACCGGCAGTTGAATATTTTATGATGGCACCTCGACTGTAAGCCCAATATTCACCTGTATCATAATTTTCGGTTTCAAAACTGCAATAATGATTGTTATCCTGACAATAATCACGAACAAGAACATAAAGGTTGCCATCATACATTACCTGCATGTCGGTAATTTCAATAGAATATATATTTGATATTCCAGGAACTGAAACTTGGACAGCATCTCCTGCCTTTATAAGATTTCCGCTTTCTTCTGCGATATATGTCTGAATCATCAATTCACGATCTGTATTATTATAGGCAACATAAACCCTGTCATCCTTTGCCGCAATACAATACAATTTCATATATGAATCTGGAAAATCTCCAGAACCGGTACACTCATTAGTGGCGGCCACATTGAATTCCTTACTTGTCAGCGCGAAGTATTTGATCTTATCATCAGTCTTCCCAAAGCACCAGACCCTGTCATTAACATCTTCGTAATAGACATCGAAAATTTCTGGTTCACCTAAATCATCAGAAATGGTGACACTAACGCCATCACTTCTTGAACAACTTAAGCCGTCTGTACTGTAATAGAATGAATCCTTTGCAACTGTGAAAATCAGAGAAGAAGCAGTTTCAGTTCCTTTCAGCATTGAAGAAGGACTGATGGAAGCAGCAAAATCTTCAACTTCCGGGATATTATATACTAGTCCGGTATTGTAACTGAAACTACAACTAAACAGATAGTAGTTTGAATCAAGAATTGAAGAGCCCAGCTTCATTCCATAAAGCATGTGTGCAGTAATCTCAACAAGCTCGCTGGAATTAGCCCGAACTGTCATCTTTCTGGATCCGGAAGCAAATGCAATATGATTGACTGCAAAAACCGTAACGTCAAGATCATAGTCTCCTACAGGAATGTTGTCAAAGGAAACGATGGTTCCCGCATAACCAATTTCAGAACGGTCTATGCCGACTCCTTTTAAGTTCAATTCAAAATAACTTGCGGCTTCTTCATTGAATACAAATGCCCCGCGGGAATTACCTGGCAGAGCTACACGAACAGAACCCGAAGAATCTCCCTCTACCACACATGATGAAAACTCAAAAGCAGAAAAAAGAACAAGCAAAAAAACTGCGAAAAAAGAAAAGATTTTTTTCATAAAACATCTCCAAAACAAAATTTTCTATACTTTGAATATAACAAAGACACTGAAACCTTTCAACATTTTATTTCTTACTGCGGGTTTCAATCCATTGTCTTTCAACTTTTCCAACAAAATCCGATCCCCAGTAATCGCACAAAATTTTTCTTGCACTGGTCCTAAGCCCGTCATCAGTAATTGTACGATGCATTATTTCAATCAGCTTTCCAAGACTTGCCAGGCAGGATTCCCTTACAGCATTTGCTGACTCCTCACTAAAGCAGCCAGGATTATCTTTTATGAACATGGACAAAATGGAATAGACACTGGCAGACGAACAGATTCTTGGCCATTTAGCAAGATCAACTTCAGATTCAATTTTTTTGACATTAGTGACGCCATTGAAAAATGAATACACATAATGAGTCTCATTGAGCAAAGTGAGTTTTTTTGCAAACACACAGCACAAGACAAAAATAAGAAAATCCTCAGCCATAGTGCATTCAGTAAAGGGTATGCAGGACAATGCACTCTCATAGACTGATTTCTTTATCATCTTTGTCCAGAGATAGCTTCCGAAAGTTTTTTTCACGAGAAGCTCATGAACTATCTTGCTTCCGGCAAAAGATTGATCCGGTTTTGGGGCAACAATCTTTTCCATGGTTTCAAGAATATCAGTTCTTGCAGATGAATCCCTGACCACAATGCGGGCCCCAAACTCAAGAATATCGCACTCATTTTTTTCTGCAGCCTCATACAATCTTGAAATGGAATGAGGACTTTCAAAAACATCGTCACTATCCAGGCTGACAATATACTTGCCGCAAGACTTAGTCACACACTCCCGCCTTGTTTCAAGAATTCCCAGGTTTGAAGAATGCTCAATCACGGTATGGGGTATCTTATGTTCCCTGAAAAATTTTTTTGCTATCTGCCTGAAGCTGTTATTGTTTTCATCAGTTCCAGTGGAGGCATCGCTTATGAGTATAATCTCAAGATTCTCAAAATCCTGGCATGCCACAGAATCCAGGGCCATGCGGAGAGTCTTTTCCGAGTTGAACACGGGAATATTCACAGACACAAGAATTTCTTTCTTTGTTTTTTTTCTGAATATGCTCACGTTAATATTATGCAATTTATGGCAACTAATGAACAGACTAAAAACTGAGATTCAGTAAAACATTCATCACAGTAAAACATTCATCACGATAAAACAAAAAAGGCTGCCTCCATTTTGAAGACAGCCCCTAATGGTATTTACAGACTACAAATTAAACTCTGAACAAGAGATCTTCGTAGCATGGGAATGGCTTGTATTCTTCACCGATCAAAGGTTCAATCTGATCTGCTACTGCACGAGCTTCTGCCATTGCAGGAATAACTGAATCAACATATGCACGTGCAACAGCCATACAGTCACCTGCTGACTTTGCAGAAAGATGCTTTGATGTCAATTCATCAGCCTTAACAGACAATTCATTTACAAGACCATCAAGTTTTGAAAGGAGTGAAGACTGAGAAGAAGCCTTTGCTCCAGGAACAACTGACTTAAGGTCAATTACAGACTTAGAAACAGCATCCATGTACTTGTATGCAGAAGGAAGAATATCCTTGCTGATCATTTCAAGCATTGTGTTAACTTCAATGTTCAAAATCTGACTGTACTTTTCAAGCTTTGTTTCGTAGTGAGCTTCCATTTCCTGCTTAGAGTAAACTCCAAGTGATGTATAAAGCTCAACGTTCTTTGAATCCATGTAGTGTGCCATTGCATCTGGAGTTGTCTTGAGTTCCATGAGACCACGCTTTGCTGCCTCTGTCTTCCATGACTCATCGTAACCGTTTCCGTTGAATACGATTCTCCAGTGTGCCTTAACTTCTCTTTCGATGAGGGAGTTCAATGCCTTTTCGAAATCTGAAGCCTTTTCAAGTTCATCAGCATACTGCTTGAGTGTATATGCAACAATTGAGTTCAATGTTGTGTTTGGACCAGCGATTGAAAGTGCTGAACCACATGAACGGAACTCGAACTTGTTACCTGTGAAGGCAAATGGTGAAGTTCTGTTGCGGTCTGTTGAATCCTTTGGAATTGCAGGAAGAACATCTGCACCAATTGTCATCTTGGAAGACTTGTCATTTGCATAAGGCTTTCCGTCCTTGATTGCTTCAAGAACCTTGTAAAGTTCATCTCCAAGGTATACAGAAATGATTGCTGGAGGAGCTTCGTTGGCCCCAAGACGATGGTCGTTTCCAGCAGATGCTACAGAAATGCGCAGGAGATCCTGGTTCTCATCTACCGACTTGAGAATTGCAGTAAGGAACAAAAGGAACTGTGCGTTGCTTTCCGGTGTCTTTCCAGGTTCAAGAAGGTTTTCGCCTTCGTTTGTAGACATGGACCAGTTGTTGTGCTTACCAGATCCGTTTACACCTGCAAATGGCTTTTCGTGGAGAAGACATTCAAGACCGTGTCTCTTTGCAACCTTCTTCATTACCTCCATTGCCAGCTGGTTCTGGTCAACAGAAAGGTTTGTTGTGCTGAAAATAGGAGCCATTTCGTGCTGGGCTGGAGCAACTTCGTTATGTTCTGTCTTTGAAAGAATTCCGTACTTCCAGAGAGTTTCGTTAAGATCTTCCATATACTTAACAATTCTTGGGTTGAGAGCTGCAAAGTACTGGTCTTCCATTTCCTGACCCTTTGAAGGCTTAGCACCAAACAAAGTGCGTCCTGTCATGCGAAGGTCCTTGCGCTGTGACCAGAGTTCATGATCAACAATGAAGTATTCCTGTTCAGGACCAACTGTTGTTGCAACGCGGCTTACATTCTTTCCGAAAAGCTTGAGGATACGCTTTGCCTGAACGTTCAATGCATCCATAGATCTGAGCAAAGGTGTCTTCTTGTCAAGTGCTTCACCTGTATAAGAACAGAATGCTGTTGGAATACAAAGTGTGTGTTCCTTGATAAATGGATATGATGTTGGATCCCATACTGTATATCCGCGGGCTTCGAATGTTGCGCGGTGTCCACCATTAGGGAAAGATGATGCATCAGGTTCACCCTTTACCAGTTCCTTTCCGCTGAATGACATGATTACTGTTCCGTCATCCTGTGGATTAATGAAGGAGTCATGCTTTTCTGCCGTAACGCCAGTCAATGGCTGGAACCAGTGAGCAAAGTGAGTTGCACCATTTTCAATGGCCCATTCTTTCATGGCATGAGCAACAACATTTGCAACTTCAAGCTGAAGTGGCTCACCGTCATCAAGAGTTTTCTTGAGAGCCTTGAAAGTTTCCTTAGGCAAGCGGTCCTTCATAGTCTTCTGATTGAAAACCATGCTTCCAAACAATTCTGGTACATTTACTGACATATTCTACCTCCGAGTAAAATAAAAAAAGGCGACGTAATTACTCCTTCTGAAAATCAGATTTACAAAAAGAATAATTACATCGCCTTTGACGTAACGCCTGCAATATATATTCAATTATATTATATCATGGTTTAAAAAAATGTCAAGAAAAAAAAATTGAATTTTTCCCCGCCATAAGAAGAAACATAATGGAGAGTTTTTGGTGGTGTGAATTTTATAAAAATTATTTTTTGTACTTAATTTGTTTTTTCTCAATTTGTTTATAAGGTCAAATTTCGAGTTTTAAGTAGAATTTACAAAAAAGGCGTAAATCTTT